>Ga0209698_10000093_pt1 | contig 81723 bp, 72 predicted proteins | sample LitLauG_LLR_2012_FD_187203 | JGI IMG/M metagenome (GOLD analysis project Ga0209698, IMG submission 187203) | Freshwater sediment microbial communities from Pennsylvania, USA - Little Laurel Run_MetaG_LLR_2012 (SPAdes) (version 2) | ecosystem: Environmental > Aquatic > Freshwater > Creek >... | reverse complement strand
AGCCGAAGCCGAAGCGCGCTATTATGCGCAAATCGACGAGCCCGCCATGGCGGCGTGACTCAAACAAATTGGCCTCCGGCAAACCCGGGGCGGTTCAAGTTTCGCCAACGCGGAGCGAATAGGCGGAAATGCTTGCTGTACTTCTTCGGTCCAGTTGAACGGAGCACCAAGCATTGGAATCGAAGTTCCTGTCGATGTGAGCCCTCCAAATCCAACGTTGAAGCGTGCTGGTCTGACGACCCACATCGGGCCTAGGCCAATCGATCCTGGACCCGCCAAACGCAGCGCCTGTATTGCTCGCGTAGCCTTTGTGGACACTGCAGAAGTATCCAACATTATGATGTTGCCCGGCTGCTTCGGGAAGCAGTGTTCTGCAACAAGCACAAACGAACTCGCTCCGAACCCGCGCCAGTCTTCCGCAATGCGGTCCCAAACGTCGGCGTCGAAGCCCAAGGAGGCAAGCTCGGTTTTGGACCGTCCTCGAATTGTAACTCCGTCCTCTAGATCGAGTGGGTAGCTGGCGCTAGCAAAGTTCTTGATATTCGCGACGCCTCGGACTTTCCAATATGCATCCTCTAACTCTGCTGCGAAATCGCACCACAAGGCGTTAAACACCTCATCCCGAAATTCAATGAAATCAATGCGCTTGAAGTATTGGTAAGCGAACTGAAGAAGAATTCGGAGGCCTTCCTCTGTGCCAAACCTGCCCGAAAAATTAGGGGTGCCGATGACCGCTTGCCTTGCTGTCTCAAAAGAACTGAGCGACGTCAGCAAGGCATCGCGCTCCGGGTCAAATAGCGCGATGCCCCGGAGCCTTTCTATAGGCACCTCACCAGCCACAGCCATCGCGATTGCTTCCTCAAGAAGCGCTCGAACTGCTGCTCTCTCGCCATGTTCAGTAGCGGTCATTTCGATCGCGATAGCCTTTCGGGTTGGCCCCCTTGGCGATGCCGGTGAGAGCGTCTCGATGCGGCACCGGGACCAGAATATAGCCGCCGCCCCTGGGAACGAACGCAAATTTTTGCCCTGGCTTCCACGCCTGCGCCTCGCGCACCGCCTTGGGCACGGAAATCTGGAATTTGCTTGAGAGGGTCGCGATGTCGTTCATTCTTTCCCCAAATTGCTCATCGAGCTGGATATCTTAAGAATACTATATATTGCATTTCATTCCAGGCGCGCGTCGATCAGCTTCGAACTCGCGCTCCCTCGGCGTCATAAAGCGGCGCAAAGCTGATCCGGCAGGCGCGCCGCTCCTGCGCCACCACCAGTTCATAACGCCCCGCCAGCGCCCATTCCTCACTGACGCCCTCGGCGCGCCTGATGTACCCCATGCCGATCGGCCTGCCCAACGTATAGCCATAGCCGCCGCTGGTGAGATAGCCGACTTGTTCGCCATCCCTGAGAATCGTCTCGCGGCCGATCAGCACCACGTCTTCATCCTGGCAGACAAAGCTGGCAAGGCGCTTCGTCAAAGGCTTTTGGCGGGCCGCGAGCAGCGCGTCCCGGCCGAGAAAGTCCCTCTCCCCTTTGAACGACACCGCGAAGCCGAGGCCGGCCTCGAACGGATTGTCGTTGGGCGTGATGTCGGCGCCCCAGGCGCGATAGGCCTTCTCGAGGCGCAGCGATTCGATGGCGCGATAACCGGCGAGCGCGACGCCAAGGCCCTCGCCGGCCATCATCAGCGCGTCGAAAATTCGCGGCGCATCCGTGTTGTCCATATGCAATTCCCAGCCGAGTTCGCCGACATAGGTGATGCGCAGCGCCAGCGCCACGCGGCCGGCGATGACGACCTCGCGCGCGTGAGCGAAGGGGAAGCCCGCATTGCTGAAATCATCCTTCGAGACGAGGGTCATCAACGCGCGCGCGCACGGCCCCATCACGGCAAGAGTCGCGCGCTCCTCGGTCACGTCGACCAGCTTTGCGTCGAGGCCGTGAGCGATGTGGTCCGCGATCCACGCGGCGTCATGCGTGCGAAATCCGGTGCCGGTGACCAGCGCGTAGCGATCTTCAGCCAGCCGCGCGACGGTCAAATCGCATTCGATGCCCGCGCGGCTGTTGAGCATCTGCGTGTAGGTGACGCGCCCTGGCGGCTTTCGCGGATCGCCGGCGCAGATGAAGCTCAGCGCCTTCTCCGCGTCGACGCCGATAAGCTCGAACTTGGCGAAGGAGCTTTGATCGAAGATCGCCACGCGCTCGCGCGCCGCGCGATGCTCTTCGCCGACCGCATGGAACCAGTTCTGCCGGCCCATGGAATAGATATCGCGCGCCTCGGCGCCCGGTGGCGCAAACCAGTTGACGCGCTCCCAGCCGAGTTTTGATCCAAACACCGCGCCCCGATGCTTCAGGCGCTCGTAGAGCGGGGAAACAAGACGCGGCCGGCCGCTCTCATATTCCTCATGCGGAAACGCGATCGTGTAATGTTTCGCGGTCGCCTCGACGACGCGCTCGCGCAGCCAGTCGCGGTCAGAGTGCAGACCGGAAAAACGGCGGATGTCGACCGCCCACAGATCCATTGGCGCCTCGCCGCTGGCGACCCATTGCGCAAGCACCCAGCCCGCGCCGCCGCCCGACGCTATGCCGAAAGCATTGAAGCCGGCCCCAACGTAGAAATTGGCGCATTCCGGGGCTTGCCCGAGGATAAAATTGCCATCGGAGGTAAAACTTTCCGGCGCGTGGATCATGCGCCGTACGCCAACAGTCTCCAGTGCGGGAACGCGCGCGATGGCGGCGTGCATATGCGGTTCGAAGTGATCATAATCGTCGTCGAAGAGTTTGAATGCGAAATCATCGGCCACGTCGCCGCTCGTCCAGGCCTGTGGGTTGGGCTCGTAGCCGCCCATCGCGAGGCCGCCGACTTCTTCCTTGAAGTAGGTGCGAAGGTCGGGATCGCGCAACGTCGGCGCATCGCGGGCGAGGCCAGGAATCGGCTCGGTGATGATGTATTGATGCTTCATCGGCTGCAGCGGCACGCTCGCGCCCGCCATTGCGCCGATCTGGCGCGCCCATTGTCCCCCGCAATTGACGACCTTTTCACAGGCGATCGATCCCTGGTCCGTCTCGATCGCGGCGATACGCCCCTTGGCGAGTGTGAACCCGATCACCCGCACGCCTTCAAAAATCCGCGCTCCGTGCATGCGCGCGCCTTTGGCGAGCGATTGGGTAATGTCGGACGGACTGGCCTGGCCATCGGTCGGCAGATACGAGGCGCCGACCAGATCGGACACGTCCATCAGCGGCCACAGCGCCTTGACCTCGGCGGGCGAAATCAACTGCATGTCCATGCCGAAGCTGCGCGCGGTGGTGGCCAGCCGGCGGTATTCGATCATGCGCTGCTCGTTCGTCGCGAGGCGAATGCAGCCGGTCATCTTCCATCCCGTCGCAAGGCCGGTCTCCGCCTCGAGTTTCGAATAGAGGTCGACGGAGTAACGGAGCACCTGCGTGATGGAGGCAGAGGAGCGCAACTGGCCCACCAGGCCCGCCGCATGCCAGGTCGAGCCCGCAGTGAGCTGGTTCTGCTCCAGCAGGATCACGTCGGCCTTATGATCGCGGGCGAGATGATAGGCTGTCGAGCAGCCGATGATGCCGCCGCCGATCACGACAATCTCAGCGTGCGCGGGCAAGGAGCTCGTCATTTGCGATGATACTTCCTGAGGTAGTCTTCGTGCGCTGCTTCAAAGCGCGTCATACATTGCGCGCCATAGGCGCCGTAGTCGACGCCCGGCGTCTCCAGATGGAGCTGCGAGACCATCGCCCACAGCGCCTCGCGCAACGCAGAGGCTACTTTCATTGCTGCGAAGCTCTTGAGCAGGTCTTCGCCTGGCGCACGTCCGAAATAGAGCTCGAGCAGACGCGCCTCGCCGCGCTGGGTCAACAGGGCATTCTGCGCGACATTGGCAAGATCGAACATCGGCGTTCCAAAACCCGCATATTCCCAGTCGATGAGCCACAGGCGGTTCGCGTCGGCAATGAAATTGGCCGGCAACAGGTCGTGATGGCCGAAAACGATTGGCAGCGGGGTTTGAGCGGCCTCAAGTTCGTCAGCGATTGAGGAAAGACGCGGCAGCTCGGGCACTTCGCGCCCACCGTCGCGCAAGGTCTGTGCATAGTCGCGCAAGACGTGGAACACCCAGAAAAAGCCGGCCTCGCCGCGCGCCCGTCGCGCCACTTCGCGATGGCAGGTCCTGATCAGATCGACGACGCGTTCGAGATCGCCCTGGACGTCCTCGGCCCGATAGGTGCGGCCTTCGACGAATCGGCAAACCAGCGCGCCTTCGCCCGCATAGATCACCTCCGGTGAGAGTCCCGCGGCATGCGCCCAGCGGCTTGCGGCCGCTTCGCGTTGGCGCGAAACGTGATGGAACGGAAAATCGGCGCCGAACCGGGCGACATAGGCTTCTCCCTGGTCGATGACTTTGTAGTTGGCATTGCTCAACCCGCCATGCAGCGGACTGATGACAATCTCGCCACGCCAACAGGGCAGGGCGCGAATAAGTTTTGCGGCATCGGTGAGCATGGGAGATCTTCGCGGCGTGACGGCGGAGCGTGCCGGATTGTGGGGGATTGTCAACGCGGCAACGACCGAGCGGCGGACGGCCGCGTCGCGGAGATCGAACAATTAGCGCGAAATGGCGGCATGTTGGACAATTGGTGTTTCGCGCTGTAGCTGGAATCGAACAGTTCACCCAGTACGGGTCGAGGCCTGTCTCTCGCCCGCCATCTTCTCGCCAACGGCCCGGCGGGGCCGGTCTCACCTGGAGTTGTCTTCCTCTTGCCCGACCTCATCGCACTTGTCCTCGACCCCGCCGCCTGGGTGGCGCTGGCGACGCTCGTTGCGATGGAGGTGGTGCTTGGTGTCGACAATCTGGTGTTTCTCGCCATTCTCAGCAATCGGGTCGAAGAGTCCCGCCGGTCGCTGGCGCGCCGAATCGGCGTAGGGCTCGCGCTGGCGCTTCGCCTTGCGCTGCTTGGCGCTATCGCGACGATCGTCAGATTTACCACGCCAATGCTTGAGATCGCGGGCCACGGCTTTTCCTGGCGCGATCTCATCCTGTTGGCCGGAGGGCTTTTTCTCGTCTGGAAAGCGACGCGCGAAATTCACGAGAACGTTGAACCCGACGAGGACGGGGAAAGCAAACAACGCGCGCCTATGGGCTTCGGTTCGGCCATCGCTCAGATCATCGCGCTCGACATCGTATTCTCGGTCGACAGCATCATCACCGCGGTCGGCATGACCGATCATGTCCCGATCATGTTTGTTGCGGTTATCATCGCGGTCGGCCTGATGCTGGCGGCTGCCGACATGTTGTCGGCGTTCATCGACGACAATCCGACCATCGTCATGCTGGCGCTGAGCTTTTTGCTGATGATCGGCATGACCTTGATTGCCGACGGTTTTGGCTTTCACGTTCCCAAAGGCTATATCTACGTCGCCATGCTGTTCTCGGGCGGCGTTGAGACGCTCAATACGCTGGCGCGGCGGCGACGACGCAATTCGCGTTAAGCGATCGGAGCGGAGTGGGAGTCGCATTTGTCGTTTCCGTCCTCGCCAATGCGCGCGGCTACGCCCGACATCATCGCCATCGGCGAAGCGATGGTCGAGCTCAATCAGACCGCCGGAGGCGGCGCGTTCGTGCCCGGCTTTGGCGGCGATACATCGAATGCGATGATCGCGGCGGCGCGCTGCGGCGCCAGAGCAGGGTATTTCACCGCCGTCGGCGCCGACGCATTTGGACAGTCGCTGATGGATCTGTGGACGCGCGAGGGCGTCGATTGCAGTCGCGTCATTGTCAGCGACGCCGCCTACACGGGCATCTATTTCGTCACTCACGGCGCCCACGGTCATGAATTCTCCTACCGCCGCGCCGGGTCTGCGGCGAGCCGCATGACCGAGACGGACGTTCCCGCCGAGATGATCGCGGCGGCAAAACTCTTGCACATGTCGGGCATCAGCCAGGCGATATCGTCTTCCGCGGCGGACGCGGTGTTTGCCGCGATCGATGTCGCCCGGCAGAACAAGACGCTGGTTTCCTACGACACGAATCTGCGGTTGAAGCTATGGCCGCTGGCGCGCGCCAGAGCGATCATCCACGAAGCCATGCTTTGCGTCGATATCGCGCTGCCCGGGCTCGACGATGCCGCGCAGCTCACCGGCCTGAGCCAACCCGACGCGATCGTCGACTTCTATCTCGGACTCGGCGCGAAGATCGTCGCCCTCACCCTGGGCAAGGATGGCGCGCTGATCGCCACCGCCCAGCGGCGCGAGCGCCTTGCCTCTATCCCAGTCGCGGCGGTCGACGCCACGGGCGCGGGAGACGCCTTCGACGGCGCCTTCCTTACGGAATATCTGGCCACCGGCGATCCGTTCCGGGCGGGGCGCTTTGCGAATGTCGCGGCCGGCTTGTCAACCCTCGGCTTCGGCGCTATCGCCCCGTTGCCAACGCGGGCGCAAATCACGGCGGCGCAAAGGCCTCTGCGCATAGTCTAAACCCATCTGGCAGGAGCTCCTTTTGAATTTTTTGCCATCCGCCACCGTGCTGATCGCCTTCACCGCCGCAGGTCTGCTGCTCGCCGCGACGCCGGGTCCGGATATGGCGTTGTTTCTGTCGAAGACGATCGGGCTTGGGCGTGGGCACGGATTCGCCGCCCTGGCGGGGGCGATGGCCGGGCTGCTGGTTCACACCTGTGCGGCGGCTTTCGGCCTTTCGGCGCTGCTTGCGGCCTCCGCCAACGCCTATTCCGTGGTCAAGGCGATCGGCGCGCTCTATCTGCTGTGGCTAGCCTATGGCGCGCTTCGGCATGGCGCGGCGTTGCGACTGGAGGGGCAGAAATCCGGGCCCACCAGCTTTGGCCGCAGCTTTCTGACAGGTCTCGTCATCAATCTGACGAACCCCAAGATCATCTTGTTTTTCGTGACCTTCCTGCCGCAATTCATTTCCGCTGGCGATGCCGACGCGAGCGGCAAGTTTCTGTTTCTTGGCCTTATGTTCATCGCGATCGGGTCAGTCTTCTGCTCCGGGCTCATCCTCATCGCCTCGCGCTTTGTCGCCGCGGCCCGGTCGAGCCCGCGCGCCCTCCGCTGGTTCGATTATGGCTTCGCGGGCCTGATGGGGGCTTTCGCGGCGCGATTGGTCTGGTCGCAGGGGAAATGATCGGCGAAGGGCCGCGCCGCCGCCTCGCCATGTTGCGCGAACCGCGCGGCGCGTCTAAGTCACAGCCAACTTTCAATCCAGCCATCGGGCGCCATTCTTGGACAATGCGGCGAGCCAGCGCGGGCGCCATGCGAGCGCGCGGGACATTTTGATCGAGGCGGCGCGCGGCGCCGGCGATATCGCGCTTGGCTACTTTCGCAGTGGCGCGCTGACCAGCGCGCGCATTGACATGAAGCCAGGCGGCTCGCCGGTGACCGAGGCGGATCTCGCCGCCGATGCGTTTCTTGCGGCCCGGCTGGGCGCCGCGTTTCCCGACGCGGCGATCCTGTCGGAAGAACGCGAGGACCATCCCAAACGGCTCGATCAAGAGCTTCTGCTGATCGTCGATCCGATCGACGGCACGCGCGCGTTCCTTTCGGGGGACCCGCGCTGGGCGGTGTCGATCGCGCTGGTTTCGGGCGGCCGCCCGATCGCCGGCGTCGTGCACCTGCCCGCGCTCGACCAGACTTTCGCTGCGGCGCGCGGCGCGGGAGCAAGTCTCAGTGGCAAGCCCATTCTCTGCTCGAACCGCGTCCTGCTGGCCGGCGCACGGGTTGCGGGGCCAAAACCCATGGTCGAGGCAATCGGCGAGGTCGTCGGGTTCCCGTTTGTCCTCGAGCCGAAAGTTCCTTCGCTTGCCTATCGCCTCGCGCTGGTCGCCAATGGCGCGCTGGACATCGGTTTTGCGTCGGAAAAGTCTCACGACTGGGATATCGCAGCCGCCGATCTTATTCTTGAAGAAGCGCGTGCAGGGCTCGTTGGGCTAGACGGCGCTCGGCTGATCTATAATCGCCGCGAGATTCGTCACGGCGTCCTGCTCGCGGCGCCTGCGGGGATGCTTGGCGCCCTTGTTGCAGCGAGCAAGACCGCGCTAACGCAGAGCCGTGTCGGAGCCCGCGCGGCGCCGTGAAGACAGGATTTGACATGACCCAGACCTCTACGCGCGCCTCCTCGCTCGAAGCGGGCGAATCCGGACAGCTGCTGCATCTCGTGTTCGGCGGGGAACTGAAAGCGCTCGATTCGCTCGAGTTTCGCGATCCCACAAAAATTGACGTGGTCGGCATCTTTCCGGACTTCGCCAGCGCCGAGCGGGCCTGGCGGGGCAAGGCGCAGGGAACCGTCGACAGCGCGTTGACCCGCTATTTCATCGCGCATTTGCATCGCTATCTCGACCCTGCCGGCCTAACGCGCAACAAGAGCTGAAATCCTTTATGCTCAAGCGCCTCGGCCAGATGACATTCGTCCAGGAAGCGCTTGGCTTGATGCTCGCCGCCTATATCCGGCTGATCCGCGCCAGCAATCGCTTTGCGATCGAGCCGCCCGATATCGACGCCGCCATCCACGGCCAGACGCCGGTCATCGTTGCAATGTGGCATGGCCAGCATTTCATGATCTCATTCGCCTGGCCCAAATCGATTGCGCGGATGGCGGCGCTGATTTCCCGCCATGGCGATGGCGGGGTCAATGCGGCGGCGCTGCGTCGCCTGGGCGTGCTGCCAGTGCGCGGCTCGGGCGGGCGGGCGGATCGTATGCACAAGAAGGGCGGCGTTCCGGCCATGCGCGAACTGGTGCGCCTCCTCGATGACGGCGTGTCGGTGGCGGTGACGGCGGACGTGCCGAAGGTGGCGCGTGTGGCGGGCCTTGGCATTGTCACGCTCGCGCGTATGACCGGCCGCCCTATCGTGCCGACCGCGGTGACGACGAGCCGGCGATTCGACTTCAAGACCTGGGATCGCGCCAGTCTCGGCAAACCGTTCGGACGCGGCGCCATTGTCATCGGCGATCTCATTCATGTTGCGCGAGACGCCGGCGAGGCTGAACTTGAAGCGGCGCGGCAGGCGGTCGAGACAGGCCTCGACGCCGTGCACGCGCGAGCCTATGCGCTTGTCGGCGCGCAGGATCCCGGCGCGCGATTGAGGCGCCAATGAGCCTGCCGTTTTCGCTGCACGCCTACCGGCTCGCCTCAAGTGCGCTCACCCCGCTGGCGGGGCCGCTCCTCAGGTGGCGGCTCGCGCGGGGCAAAGAGGACGGCGCGCGGCTTGGCGAACGGCAAGGAATGCCCGGCGCGCCGCGTCCCGCCGGCTCGTTGATCTGGCTGCATGGCGCCAGTGTTGGCGAAGCGTTGTCGCTGCTGCCGCTGATCGAGCGGTTGACGCAGGGCGGGCGCAAGGTGCTGATCACGACCGGCACTGTGACCTCCGCCGCCCTGCTCGCGACGCGTCTGCCGGCGGGCGCAATGCATCAATTCGTGCCGCTCGACGCGCGGCGTTTCGTGCGCCGCTTCCTCGCGCATTGGCGGCCTGACGCGCTGCTGCTGGCGGAGTCCGAGTTGTGGCCCAATCTGATCCTTGAAGCGAGCGATGCGCAGATTCCGGTGGTCCTCATTAACGCGCGCATGAGCGAGCGCTCGCTTGGACGCTGGGCGCGGGCGCCCGATTTCATCGGCGCGCTGCTGGCGCGCATTGATCTTTGTCTCGCGCAAACACAGAGCGATGGCGATCGATTGGCACGGCTTGGCGCGCCGCGCGTCACGCTGGGCGGCAATCTCAAATACGACGCCCCTGCGCCGCCTGTCGACCGGCAGGAACTGGCTGAACTGGCTGGCCTCACGTCGGGCCGGCAGATCTGGATCGCCGCCTCGACGCATGAGGGCGAGGAGCTGATCGCGGGGGAAGCGCACCGACTTGTCGCGCGAACATTTCCCGATGTGCTGACGCTGATCGCGCCGCGCCATCCCGCGCGTGGGCCAGCGATTGCAGGCCAGCTTGCAGGGCTTGGCCTCTCTTGCGCGCTTCGCTCGCGCGGACAGATGCCGAGCGCCGGGACCGCCGTATTCATCTGCGACACGATCGGCGAATTGGGGCTCTTCTACAGGCTTGCCGGCGTTGTGCTGGTCGGCAAGTCGTTCGTTGGAAACGGCGGCCAGAATCCGATCGAACCGGCAAAGCTCGCGAGCGCGATACTGCACGGACCGCACGTCGCCAACTTCGCCGATGTCTATGCGCTGCTCGACGCTGCGAAGGGGGCGGCGCTGGTGCATGACGCGCAAGAACTCGCGCAGGTTCTTTGCGCGCTGTTTTCCGACGGTCCGCGTCTGCGAGCCATGGCGCGCGCCGCCGCCAATGCGGTCGACGGCCAGACCGGCGCGATGGAGCGGATGCTCAATGCGATGGCGCCGTATCTCGCGGCGTCCGCCCAGTGAAAGCGCCAGGCTTCTGGGCCGTGGCGCGCCCCACTCTTGCCGCGCGCCTGCTCGCGCCGGTCGGCGCTTTATATGGGACTGTCGTCGCCCGGCGCATGCAGCAGGCGGGGCAACGCGTCGCCGTTCCTGTGGTCTGCATCGGCAATTTTGTCGTTGGCGGCGGCGGCAAGACGCCGGCGGCGATGGCGATCGCCCAGATGCTGCTCGATATGGGCGAGCGCGTCGCATTCATTTCGCGCGGCTATGGCGGCTCGTTGGGGGCAGGCGCAATCAAAGTTGATCCGCGATGCCATCTCGCCGCTGAAGTCGGCGACGAGCCGCTGCTGCTCGCGCGCCTCGCTCCGTGCTTCGTGTCGCGCGATCGGCGGGTCGCGGCGGTGATGGCGATCCAATCGGGCGCCAGCGTGCTCGTGCTGGACGACGGGTTGCAAAATCCGAGCCTGGCCAAGGATCTGACCATCGCGATGGTCGACGGCGGCGCGGGCGTTGGCAATGGCCTGTGCGCGCCGGCCGGCCCGTTGCGCGCGCCGCTGGCGGCGCAGCTGAGGCATGTCGCGGCAATCGTGCGGGTTGGCGAGCGCGTTGGCGATCTTCCATTCGGCGACACGCCGGTGCTTGGCGCGCGGCTCGTTCCCGATCCCAATGTCGCCGCTCGTCTGGCCGGCCGCGATGTTCTCGCCTTCGCCGGCATCGCACGGCCGGAAAAGTTTTATGCGACGCTGCGCGGAATTGGCGCGAATATCGTCGCCACCCGAGATTTCCCCGACCATCATGCCTTCACCGAGACGGAGATCGCCGGCTTGCAGGCTGAAGCCGCTGCGCGAAACCTCGTCCTCGCGATGACCGAGAAGGACGCGGTGCGGCTTTCCCCACAACAGCGGCTCGCGGGGGTTGCGTTGCCGGTGGCGCTGACCTTCGATGAAGCGCCCCGTATCGCCGCCCTGCTGCGCGAAGCGCTTGCGACGCGGCGCGGCGTTCTCGGACAAAGCGCTTGACCGCGCCGGTGATTTCGACACGCTATGCGACACATCACACCATGAAAGAGGGGTCGCAATGTTGCGAGGTCTGGCAGTTCTTGTGGTCGGCGCGTCGCTCGCGGGCTGCAATGCGTCTGCGCCGGCGCCCAATGCGGCGGCGCCGGCTCCTGCCTCAATCAGCGTGACGCCGCCGGGGTTCCAGCTGCCGCAGGGCGCGGGCTGCGCAGGTGAAATCGCCCGCTACCGCGCGATCCAGGACAATGACCTTGCGATGGGTCATGTCGCGCAAGCCGTCTATAATCAGATTCATGCGGAGATCGCGGAGGCCGACAAGGCCTGCTCATCCGGGGCCGATGCGCAGGCGCGCGCGTTGATCCTTTCCTCACGCAGGCGTCACGGCTACCCCACCGAACTGTGATCCTTTCGAAACGCATGCTGGAGATAGTCGACGATGAAAGTCGGACTGCGCGAGGCGTCGATGTCGGCGGCTGTGGCGACGATGTGCATGCGCGCCAGCTCCGGGTCGACCTCGCTCGCCAGAAAAGCGTCGATCCGCTCCTTTGCCCGGCACGCCGCGATATCAATTCGCATCGCCTTCATGCAGGCGATGCGCGGCGGCGCATACACCAGCGTCCAGCCCGGCGCGATCTCGACCTCCGCGGACGCGAGGCCGGTCTCTTCCAGCAATTCGCGTTCGACGCTGGCGGCAAGGTCGACCTTGCCTGAGACCACATCCTGGGGGTCTGGAGTTCCCGAGGCAAAGTAGATCGAACCCGCGTTGGCGGTATGAGACCCCATCTCGCCTAGCAGGAAAGCGCCGTCAAACGTTCGCAGCGCCGCCATCGAGAACGCGTTGCAGACTTGTGCATCGGGGAAGTTGAAATCACGCCAGGCGAGGAACGCGCTGAAACTTGTTTCGAAATATGTGCCGCGCAAAACACTCGCGCCGTCGGCTCGCCTGTCGAATTCGTGCGAGCCAAGCAGCAGCACGCGCCCGTCGTAAAGCCTTGGCTGAGCGAGCTTGCGATTGCGCCAGTGATCCGCGATATCCTCGGCCCGCTTGACAGCGAATGACCACGGTTCCGGTCTGAAATCGAGATCGAGTTCGGCGACTTCAACGATACGCGAAGGTGCGGGCGTCACAGGTCGATGGTTCCCTGCGAAATCATCACCGCGGCGCCGCCGATTGTCGCCGAGACCAGCGCGCGCTTATCGATCGACAGTCCCAGAGAGATGAAACTTGGGCGCCCCATCTCGAGCCCCTGTTCGATGACAAACATTGAATCTCCATCCTCTGGCGGCTCGAAGCGCATGATGACGCCGGCGAACGCCGCCGCGGCGCTGCCGGTTGCGGGATCCTCCACGATGCCCCAGCCAGAGGCGAACATGCGCGCATGAAACGACGAGCCTTGATGCGCGACTTCCCGCGTATAGAGAAAGACCGCGGGTCCGCCCTGTTTGCCCCAGAGTTTCAGCATCGGTTTGGCGCGCGTCATCGCGTCAAGATTGCGAAGCGGAACGAAGACAAACGGCGCGCCGGCCGAATAAGCGGTGGGGCGGTGATCGTCGAAGCCGATGTCGGCGTTCTTGAGGCCGAGGCCTTCGGCGAGCGCCTTGAGCGAGGGCGGCTTTCCCTGGCGGGCGGGCAGGCGCGGCAGCGTGAAATAGGCGGCCATCGCCTGACCCCTGCGATGGCGCGCGACGCAGACGACCTCGCCGACCTCCTCCTCGAGAACAATGCGAAGGTCTTCGCGCTTGAGCAGATCCGGCTCGCGCGTGTGCGCCAGCAGGACCGCGGCGCCGATGGTCGGATGGCCGGCGAACGGCAGTTCGCGGCCTGGCGTAAAAATACGTAGCGAAGCGGTGTTGATCGGGTTCCGCGGCTCGCGGACGAACACGGTCTCCGCCAGATTGAACTCGCGCGCGATGCGCTGCATCCGGGCGTCATCGAGCCCCGCGGCATCGAGCACCACCGCGAGCGGATTGCCGGCGAGCGCCACATCGGTAAAGACATCGAGCGTATAGAATTGGCGACGCATTGGTGAAGTGTCCTAGAGTTTTTCGGCCGCGAAGAAGTGCGAAGGTTGGACGAATTCGTGTTGCGCGGAGACAAGCACAAGCTCTCTGGCGCCTGCTTCGAGTGTGGCGACGATAATGCCGTAAACTGAAGAGGCCGCTTTGCCGAGCGCGCCGGCCGCGGAGCCCGAACCAAGCCAATGGCCCAGAAACAGCGCGGCGAGGAGGTCGCCGGCGCCATTGACCGAGATAGGCGCTTTTGGCGTGCGCAGGCGCCAAAATTGATCTCCCTCACAAACCAGCATGTCGATGCAATCGCGAGGCGTGTCCGTCAGTTGGAGCGACGTCGCGAGGACGATTCGCGGGCCCCGCCGACACAAATCCTGCATCGCTGCACGCGCCTGATCGAGCGTCGTCGACGACGCGCCCGAGAGGAAATCGAGTTCGAAATGGTTCGGCGTCAGGATCGTCGCCTGGGACAGCGCATCGCCGCGTAGAAAGTCGGCGACGCCGGGCGCTACGTAGAGGCCGCGACCGACATCGCCGAGCACCGGGTCGCAGCACCAGACGGCGCTGGCATTACGCGCGCGCACTGTTTGGACAGCGCGCAGTGTCGCGGCGCCGACTTCGGACGAGCCGAGGTAGCCGGAAAGCACGCCGCCGCATGATTCGAGCGCTCCGCGAGCGCCCAGACCGCTCACGCAAGCATCGATCATCGCGGCGTCGAAAGCTTTGCCGCGCCAGTCGGGATAGCCGGTGTGGTTGGAGAACTGCACCGTGTGCAAGGGCCACACCTCGCAGCCGATCCGCTGCAGCGGAAACACGGCGGCGCTATTGCCGACATGGCCGAAGACGACATGGGACTGGATCGAGAGAATCGACGGCATAGCGACAGGGGACGATTTTTCCGCGGATACGTCAAAGTCCGGGCGGCGACGTCGATTGTCTCTTGCGAGCCTTGAGAATCCTGCCCGAGCCTGAAACACTGCCCGAACATTTACCGTTCAGGAAATCCAAATGGCCGACGCCAACGCCTACCTCTCACGCGCTGTCGAACAAGGGCGGGGCCTCGCGGCGGCCGATCTCGTGTTGAAGGGCGGGCGCATTTTCGATTTGGTCAGTGGCGACCTCGTCAGAAGCGATGTCGCCGTCTGCGGCGACCGTATCGTCGGGACACTTGGCGAATATCGCGGAACGCGGGAAATCGACGTTACAGGGAAAGTGATCGTTCCCGGTTTCATCGACACGCATCTGCATGTCGAATCCTCGCTTATCACGCCGCTCGAGTTTGACCGCTGCGTGCTCGCGCATGGCGTCACCACCGCGATCTGCGATCCGCATGAGATTGCCAATGTGCTGGGCGCTCCCGGGCTGCAGTATTTCCTCGACGCGTCGATGGCGACAGCGATGGATCTGCGCGTGCAACTGTCGAGCTGCGTGCCCGCCACACACCTCGAGACATCGGGCGCGCGGCTCGAGGTCGGCGACCTCCTTCCGTTGGCGAGCCATCCCAAGGTTCTCGGCCTCGCCGAATTCATGAACTTTCCGGGAGTGCTGGCGCGCGATCCGGCCTGCCTCGCCAAGCTCGCGGCGTTTCAGACCCGCCGTATCGACGGGCACGCTCCGCTGCTGCGCGGTCTCGATCTCAATGGTTATCTGGCCACCGGCATTCGCACCGATCACGAGACCACCAATGTTCCCGAAGCGCTGGAGAAGCTGTCCAAGGGCATGCAGATCCTGGTGCGCGAAGGCTCCGTATCGAAAGACCTTCACGCGTTGGCGCCCATCATTAGCGAGCGAAACTCCGCCTTCATCGCGTTCTGCACAGACGATCGCAATCCCCTCGACATCGCTGAGGAGGGTCACCTCGATTACATCATCCGCACGGCAATTGCGCTGGGCGCGCCGCCGCTCGCCGCGTATCGCGCCGCCAGTATTTCCGCCGCGCGAATTTTCGGGTTGATGGATCGCGGCCTTGTCGCGCCGGGCTGGCGCGCCGATCTTGTAGTGCTCGATGATCTCAAGTCCTGCGCGGTGTCGAGGGTCTTTACAGCGGGCCGCGAGGCGTCCGAGCCGCTGTTTGCCGCGCGCGGCGCGCTGGCTCCGATCGGGCGGCGCAGCGTCAAGGCGCGCCGCGTTTCCGCCGCCAGTTTCGTCGCGCGCGGCATGGGCCCGTCAACCCAGGCGATCGGTGTCGTTCCCGGCAAGATCATCACCGAACGAGTCCCGGCGACGCTGCCCTACGCCAATGGCGCGCGTGACATGGATCTGGAGCGGGACTTCGTCAAGGTCGCGGTCGTCGCGCGTCATGGGATCAATGACAATATCGCCACCGCGTTCGTTCACGGCTTTGGCATGAAACGCGGCGCCATCGCCTCCTCGGTCGGCCACGACAGCCACAACATCACCGTCGTCGGCGCGGACGAGGAGGACATGGCGGTCGCGGTCAACCGGCTGATCGAAATCGAGGGCGGTTTCGTGGTGGCCCAAGGGGGGCGCGTGCTTGCCGAATTGGCGCTTCCGGTGGCGGGCCTGATGAGCCTCATGAGTTTCGAGGACGTGCACAAGGCGCTCATGCCGCTTCGCACCGCGGCGAAGAGTTTGGGCGTGGTTCTCGCGGAACCGTTCCTGCAGGTGGCGTTCCTGCCGCTGCCGGTGATCCCGCATCTGAAAATCACCGATATGGGCCTGGTCGACGTCGACAAGTTCGAGTTTGTGCGGGACTAGCGCAGGCGCCGCCCGTTTAACGCCCGCGGATCGCGGCCGTCGCGAACAGAATTGCCAGCGCGAGCCAGCTTAGGCTCATCAGGGAGCCGCCGATCGGCGCGGCGAACGGAAACAGCCGATCCCCGCCGAATGCGCGGGACGCGAGGTCTGCGGCGAAGATCGACGCGCCGACGCCAAGGGCAAAGCCAGCCGTGATGAGTGCGGGCGCTGCGCTTGATGAGCGGGCTCCTGCGCTGACGCCGAGCAACGCGGCGGCGTGCAGGATCAGAAACAGCGAAGCCGTGCGCGCCAGTTCGCTTGCGCCCGAGTGCGCCGCCGCAGCCGCCAGCGCGACCCCCAGAAAACCTAGGCTACTGGCGAAAGCTCCAAGGGCAAGCGTGGTTCGGAACATTTGCGCGCGATCTGCGTTGGACTGGGCAGCAGAGTCCATTGTGTCACAAATCTGGCCGTCGCCATCGACAAACAGCGCGTTTGAGGCAGCCGAGAGCGCAGCGTGTGCGCCAATAGTAGCCTTGCCAAAAGCGCTGGTAGGCCCATATACCGTTATATTGCACTGCAACATAACGGTGCGGCGCCGGCGCTTCAGCGCGAAAGCAGCGAGATCTAACATGAACCGCAGCACGAAACATTCTATAAAGATGGCAAATTCGGCTCTTCAGGCGGGAGCAGATGCGGCGGTGACGGTCGCAGCGCGCATTCCTGGCCTACTGACGCAGGGTTTCGACCCGACCGGCGTGAAAATGCGGGAGAGCTACCGCATGGTGCACGAAAAGGCGTCCGCAGTCTGCGAGGGCGCGGTGGCGGCGCAACTGGCCTGGGGCGGATTTCTGCTCAAAATGGCTCTTGGCGGAGTGAGAACGCCCGACGATGTCTCACTCGGCTTGGCCCGAGTGGCACACGCGGCCGTGACGCCAGCGCATCGCACTGTTCGCGCCAACGCCGTGCGGCTCACCCGCAGCGGCAACCGTTGACGCGGGCCAGGGGTTAGGCCATCGAATGGGCCGATGTCGTTCGTCCATCATCTCAATGAGTTTGTTGCGTTCTACGGCTATTTCGCCGTCCTTCTAATCGTCGCCGCCGAAAGCGCCGGCGTACCGATGCCGGGCGAGACGACGCTGGTGACCGCGGCGATCTTCGCCGGGCAGGGAACGCTCGACATACGCGGCGTCATTGGCTGTGCGGCGCTTGCCGCCATTTTGGGCGACAATGCCGGCTATTGGGTCGGGCGCGAATTCGGTTTTCCGCTTGTCGTGAAATACGGCCGTTATCTGCATCTTGATGAGCCGCGTCTCAAGCTCGGGCAATATCTGTTTCTGCGCCATGGCGGCAAGATCGTGTTCTTTGGCCGCTTCGTCGCGCTGCTACGCGCTTTCGCCGCCGTGCTTGCCGGCATCAATCATCTCTCCTGGCCGCGCTTTTTCACCTTTAACGCGTTGGGCGGAGTCGTCTGGGCAAGCATCTTTGGTTTGGGCGGCTTTTTCCTTGGACGCGCGTTCGAACATTACGCGCGGCCCGTTGGAATCGCCGCGCTGATCGCGGCGGTGATCGGTGCATTTGCCGCGCAGCGTTTCATCGCGCATCATGAAAAAGCGTTGATCGCCAAGGCGGAGGAAGCTCTTCCGGGTCCACTGGTCGCGCCTACGCCGACGAGGAGGCAGGCATGACGGCTGACGGCAAGCATGTCGGAGGGTGCCTCTGCGGCGCCGTGCGGTTCGAGACGACAGGACCGATGCGCGGCTTCGTCGCCTGCCATTGCGGACAATGCCGCAAGCAGAGCGGCCATTATCCCGCGTTCACCAACGTGCCGCTCGATCGCTTCGCGCTGACATCGAGCCAGACATTGAGCTGGTATCGCGCCAGTTCAGCGGCCGAGCGCGGATTTTGCCGACAATGCGGGTCGCTGCTGTTCTGGAAGGCTGACGGCGAGACGCACATCAGTGTCACGGGGGGCTCCTTCGATGGGCCCACCGGATTGCATCTCGAGCGGCATATCTTCTGCGCGGACAAAGGCGACTATTACGAAATCGCCGACGGCGCGCCACAGCTCGCGCAATGGTGAGCCTCGTGCCCGATTAGCCAGCCCGCGCCTGATGAATCGCCTGGCCGCGTTCCGTTGGCCCGATCCACACGCGCTGACGCTCCGAGCGGCGCAGAAAATCGATGCTGATCGTGCGGCCGATCTTGCCAGCGTCCAGCAACCGCAGCAGATCCTCCACGCCGTTCACCGGCGCGCCATCGAGCGCGATGATCAGATCGCCGGTCAACAGACCCGCCTGATCGGCCGGACCCGATTGTTCGACATTGAGAATGCGCGCGCCGTTCGTCTGGGCGAGGCCGAGCCGCAGAGCGATGCGGCGCGGTATCGGCGTCGTTCCCGCGCCGAGGCCGAGATAGGCGCGCCGCACGCGGCCATGCCGGGCGATTTCGCCCAGCACAAAATGCGCTGTGTTGGAGGCGACCGCAAAACAGATGCCTTGCGCGCCCATGATGATGGCGGTGTTGACGCCAATGACTTCGCCCGCCGAGGAAACCAGCGGTCCGCCCGAATTGCCGGGATTGAGCGCCGCGTCGGTCTGCACGACATCCTCGATCATGCGCCCCGACTTCGAGCGCAACGATCGGCCGAGCGCCGAGATGACGCCAGCCGTGACCGTCGCGTCGAAGCCGAGCGGATTGCCGATCGCGATGGCGATCTGGCCGCGCCGCAACTTCGAACTGTCACCGAGTCTTGCGGCGGGCAGGGTGACGCTGTCATCGACGCGCAGCAGCGCGAGGTCGCAGTCGGGATCGTCGCCAAGCACGCGGGCGTGTAGTTCGCGGCCCTCGAGCGTCGTCACCTCGACGGCTCGCGCGCTCTGGACGACATGGCTGTTAGTGAGAATGAAGCCATCGGGCGACACGATGACGCCCGACCCCGCGCCAGCGCTTCTGCCATTGCGCTTGACGTCGATACGCACGACGCTGGGGCCGACGCGATCGACGACGTCGCTCACAACGTTCGAATACGCGTCGAGCGCCTGCGCGTCAGGATCGGCGGATGGGGCGCCGGGACCGTTCGAATCCGCGCCCGTTGTCAGCGCAAAAAGCGGGTGGGGGAGCAAGTCTGGATTGAACATGGAAAGGCATATGGGAAGCCGCGACGCCGCCGACAAGAACCGCCAAAGACGGTCCTGTCAGCGAAACAGGGCGTAGAAAATCACATAGACCCAACCGAGAATTCCGTCGATGATCGCCCAGAGGATGGACTTGTTCGCGGTCCATGATATCGCGATGGCCAGCGCCGAACCAAAGCTGACGCCATATTTGGCGCCTTCGGTTCGGATAACGTAAGCACGGCTGCCATTCATTGCCTCTCTCCTTTGCTAGCTCCGGCCGTTCGCCAGTGCGGCAATGATCGCGCCGGCGCGGGGACGCGTCATCAGAGTTTCCAAGTCGAGATCGAGCCGCCTGCGCCAGTTGGGTCTTTCCCGATCGGTGCCGGGGAGGTTGGTTCCGATGGTCTCTCCCGCCAGGTCGTCCAATTGCGCGCTCGCCAGCATCGAGCCGGCGCCCGAAAGCCAGGCGTGAACCGCGGCGGCGAATGCGTCGGTCACAGGCGCCTCATAGTCTGGCGGCTCAGGCAGGAGACCCGCGCGCAACAGCTCTTCGACCAAAACGCGCCTTTCGGCGTTGCGCTCGCCAAGGCGCCTTTGCGCTTCGTCCGCGTCGATCAGGGCGAGGCTCCTTTGCTCCGTGATATCGGCGCCGCTCCACCAGCCCGCAAGCGTCGGAAGATCATGGGTGGAGGCGCAGGCGATCGCCAGCGTGGGATAGCCTGCGGGCGGCAGGAAATCCAACCCGCGCCGCTCGAACCAGAGGACACGGGTGCCAAGCATGTTGGCGGCGCTCAGCCTGTCGCGCAGCCCGTTGGGCACAGTGCCGAGGTCTTCGCCGACGATCATGCACTTGCTGCGCTGGCTCTCCAGCGCGAGGTGGCCGATCAACTCGTCAAGCGGATAGGCGACATACGCCCCCTCGGCGGGCTTCGCGCCGTCGGGGACGACGAACAGACGGGCCAGTCCGATCGCGTGGTCGATGCGCAATATGCCGGCGTGCCGCATATTGGCGGCGTAGAGCGCGGCAAGGCCACGCCAGCCGCTGCGATGGCCTGCGAGCGGATCGGGCGGCGGCAGGTTCCAGATTTGTCCATGCGCCGAGAACGGATCGGGCGGCGCGCCGACGCTGACGCCTGTCATCAATTCGTCAGCGCGGGCCCAGGCTTCCGCGCCATCGGGCGCCGCGCCAACGGCGAGGTCGCGATAGAGACCAATCTCTAGCCCGGCCGCTTTTGCGCGCGCGGCGGCGCCGCCAAGCTGGCGATCGGCGAGCCATTGCATGAACAGGCCGAACGCAACCTCATCCGCATGTTCCCGGGCTTCTTGCTGGAGCGCAGCGGAGTCCGCGGTGCAGAGTAGGTGCGGCCAGTCCCGCCAGCTCTCGCGCGGGCGCATTCGCGCGATGGCCTGGAAGATCGCGAAATTACGCAGCGCCGGACCGCCTCGCCGCACGAAACGATCGTGCTCGGCAAAAATCGGATCGGTCGGACGCGCGAGGCGTGCGCGTTCAAATGCCATCCAGCGCGCCTGCAACAACACGCGCTTCAGCATCCAGACGTTGGGGTAGTCGACCGACGCGCTATCGGCAACGACGCCAATTCCAGACAGTCCAGTGGCGAGCGCCGCCCGCAAGATGTCGTCGGTTGGCAGACCCTTCCCATCGAATACATCGATGGAGAGCGGATCGAGAAAACGCCGATCGCTCGGATGATAGGGACTGACGCGCTCGCGATTTTCCGGAAACAGCGCATGCAACGGATTGATGCCGAGCATCGCGGCGCCGGCCCGTCCGGCTGCCTCGGCAAGCTCGCCGAGCGTCGTGAAATCGCCAATGCCCTGGTCCGCGTTTCTATCGCCGCCTTTTCGTCGCTGCGCGTAAAGCTGCGCGCTGAGACCAAAGCGTTTGCGCCGCGCGGCGTCGGGAACAAAAGCGGCAGACGGCGCGATGGTCAGATCGCACGCGATATCGCTGACGACCAGCCGATGCCTCCCCTGCGCCAGGCGCGGCAGCGCGATCTGACGCTCGTCGATCGCGCGCCCGTCGGACAGGGTCTTGCGGTGCGCTTCCGTCTCGCTCAGCCGCCACTCAATGGCTTCGCCATTCTCGGTCTCGATGCGCAAATCGATAGCGCCGATTGCGGCGCCAGGGTCATCGCGCAATGGCGCGATCATCGGTCCGTCGTCGCGAAGTACGCGCGAGCAGGGGAGTCGCCGCGCTTCATGCTCGTCGACAAGCCGCCGCAAACTGTCCTGCGCGTCGGCCCGAGTCGTCGCAGGCAGGCGCATCGCCGCCAGCAGCGCGAGCCGCGTGTCATCGCTCACGATTGTGTGCGCCCCCGCAACGTCCCACCAGTCGGACGCGATTCCTGCAGCGCCAGAGAGCTTGTCAATCAGTTCGCGGCTCGCGCGCGCATTCGAACGCGCGCCGGGCGGCGTTTCAGCCTCCGCCAGTATCTGGCTCGATCTTGCCGAGACGACGTGGAATTCGTCGGATGGCGCATCGACATCGGTCTCTGTATTGGGCGCGCCCGTGTCCACAACCACGCGCCAGGTCATCCGCACGCGCGGTTCGGGAAGCTGCACATGCGCCTCTGCCGACCCAGCGTTCAGAATGACCAGCACGCGCTCTATTGTTGTCGCGGCCGGGGCTGCCAGAACCGCGATCAGCAGGCGCGCCTGCGCGTCCTCCCATTGCCCGGCGGACACTAGGGGACCAGCCGCGTCGCGCCACTCTACATCGGGCGGGCCGCCTTCCGCCAACGCGCGCCCGGTGAGCCAAATATTTCTCGCCAATGCCGGATGTGCGCGGCGAATGGCGATCAGCTTTCGCGTAAATTCGATCAGGCCAAGATCGGCCCGGCTCCAATCGAGCCAGGACGTCGCGTTGTCCTGTGCGTAGGCGTTGTTATTGCCGCTTTGGCTGTGGCCCATCTCGGCGCCCATTGAGAGCATCGGCGTTCCGCGCGACACAAGCAGGGTCGCCAGCAGATTGCGCATGTCGCGGGCGCGCGCCGCCTGGATGCGCGGGTCGTCGGTCGTCCCCTCGACGTCGTTATTCCATGAGCAATTGTCGTTCGATCCGTCGCGATTGGCCTCGCCATTGGCGTCGTTGTGCTTGTGCTCGTAGGCGACAAGATCGGCCAGCGTGAATCCATCATGTGCGGTGACGAAATTGACGCTTCGGGCGGGTGCCGGCGCTCTTGCGAAGACGTCGCTCGATCCAGCGAGCCGCGTGGCGAGAGCGCCGCGCCTGCCCGGGTCGCCGCGCCAGAACCGGCGCACGTCGTCGCGAAAACGATCGTTCCATTCCGCCCAATCGAGCGGGAAGTTTCCGAGCTGATACCCGCCGGGACCGATATCCCAGGGCTCGGCGATGAGTTTCGCCTGGCTGAGGACAGGATCCGCCTTTATGAGTTGGAACAGCGGCGCTTCGACGTCAAAACCCCAGGAGCGCCGCCCGATCGCGGTGGCGAGATCGAAGCGGAATCCATCGATGCCGCCCAGCAGCATCCAGCGGCGCATCACCTCGATCGCCATTCGCATCACCGCTGGCCGATCGAGCGCCAGGCAATTGCCGCAGCCCATATCGTTGATGTAGCGCGCCTCGTCGCCGGGAACGAGGCGGTAGTAGGAGGCGTTGTCGAGACCGCGCAGCGAGAGCGTCGGGCCGAACTCGTCGCTCTCGCCGCTGTGATTGAGCACGATGTCGAGAATCGCTTCGATGCCCGCGGCGTGCAGAGCATCGGTGGCGCGGCGCACGTCGGTCCAGCCGCCGGGCGCAAGGCGCGGATCGGGCGCGCCCAGAATGACGGGGTTATAACCCCAGGCGTTGGCGAGGCCGAGCGGGGGCAGATGTCGCTCATCGACGAAGCAATCGGCGGGCATGATCTCGACGGAGGTGACGCCGAGCGCGGTCAGATGGTGGATGGCGCTCTCATGCGCCAGCCCGGCGAAAGTGCCGCGATCGGCCGCAGGCACTTCGGGCTTAAGGCGCGTGAAGCCGCGAAGATTGAGCTCGTAAAGCACAGTCGCGCTCATCGGTATGCGATGACTTCCGGGCTCGCCGCTGGCTGCAGAGCCAACGACGCCTTTCGGCGCATAGGGGCCGCTGTCCGCGCCAAACTCGAACATCGACGCATGCAGCTTGAAAGGTCGATCGAGCGTCAGCGCGAAGGGATCGGCGAGCAATTTGTGGACATCGAATCGATGGCCGCGCGAGGGGTCGAAGGGCCCATCGGCGCGCAAACCGTATCGCGCGCCGGCGCGGATGCCGCCAATCTCGGCGCTGAAAATATCGCCCGCCCGCCGCTCGAGCCTAACCCGGTTCGTCTCGTGCGTGCCGGTCTCATCGTAAAGGCAGAAATAAACCGCGTCGGCATGCGCCGAATATACGGAGACGCTGACGCCGTCAGCCGTCAGCGTGACGCCAGAACATCCATTCACGCCAGCGCCGGACATCATGTGGCGCCCGCCGGCGCGATTTCCCTATAGAGCGCGGCATAGCGCTTGGCCGGACCGCGCCAGGAGACGTCGGCGCGCATGCCATTGAGTCGGAGCCGGCGCATCGTCTCATTGTTGCGATGGAATTCGAAGGCGCGTCGCAGCGCTTCCCTGAACGGGTCGAGCGCGGGCGGGAAAAACTGGATGCCGGTAGCGACGCCGGCGCCAAGCGCGGCTTCGTTGGCGTCAATGATCGTGTCCGCCAGACCGCCGACGCGGGCCACGATAGGCGTTGCGCCGTAGCGCAAAGCATAGAGCTGGGTTAGGCCGCAGGGCTCGAAGCGCGAAGGCGCCAGAATGAAATCCGAGCCTCCCTGGATCAGATGCGAAATCTCTTCATCATAGCCAAACACACAGCCGACAATCCCCGGATTGGCGCGCGCGGCCTTGGCGAAACCATCCTCCAATAATTTATCGCCGCTGCCCAGCAGCGCAAGCTGGCCACCGTTCGACAGGATCATGGGAAGCGCGGCAAGCAGCAGATCAAGACCCTTCTGACTTGAGAGCCGCGACACCACGCCGAATAGCGGCGAGTCGACGCTACGATTGAGCGCCATTCGTTGTTGCAGCGCATATTTGTTGCGCGGCCGCATGTCGATTCGCAGAGAGCTGAAGGCCTGCGGCAGATGCGGGTCTTTAGCCGGATTCCAGACATCGATATCGATGCCGTTGACGATGCCCGATACGACCGAAGCGCGTGAGCGAAGCAATCCGTCGAGCGCCATTCCCAATTCCGGCGTCATGATTTCGCGGGCATAGGTCGGCGAGACGGTCGTGATGCGGTCGGATAATTGCAGGCCCGCTTTGAGAAAACCTATGCCGCCGAAATATTCGACGCCGCTGAGCGTCATCGCCTGCGGCGGCAACTGCAATGCGCCGAGCAGGGCAGCGGGAAAATGTCCCTGAAACGCGAGATTATGGACGGTGATCATCGTGCCAGGTCGAGGCCCGCCGTCATAGTGGAGATAGGCGGGCGCCAGCGCGGCCTGCCAATCGTGCGCATGCACGACATCGGGAACGAACGCCGGAATGGCGCCGCGACCGACATCGGCGCCTACTCGGCTCAGCGCAGCGAAGCGCTGCGCGTTGTCGCTCCAGTCGAGGCCGTTGGCGCCCAGATACGGGTTGCCCGGCCGGTCGTAGAGATGTGGCGCGTCAAGCACGAACAGGTCGAGATCGCTCGTCCTCGTCGCAAGCACGCGGGCCGATCCGCCGAACAGATTGGCGTAGGTATGCGCGACTTCGCTCTCGACAAGTTTTGCGATGACGCCGGGATAGCCCGGAACCAGCGTGCGCATCTCGACGCTTTCGCGCACCAGCGCGCCGGGCAAGGCGCCCGCGACATCGGCGAGGCCGCCGGTCTTGATCAACGGGAAAACCTCGGAGACGACCGAGAGAACCTTCAGGCCGCTCATAGCTCGAGTTTGTCGAGCATGGTCTGAGTGATCAGCGTCACGCCATCCTCGGTGCGACGGAAGCGCTTTGCGTCGAGCACCGGGTCTTCGCCAACGACGAGACCGGCTGGGATGACGACGCTGGCGTCGACGACCACCTTCTTCAAGCGCGCGCGTTGACCCACTTCGACATACGGCAGGATCACCGCTTCATGCACCGTCGAATAGGAATGCAGATGGACGCCGGTAAACAACAGGGAGCGCGAGACGGCCGAGCCGGAAACGATGCAACCGCCCGATACGAGCGAGGAAATCGCAGCGCCGCGCCGGCCCTCAACATCATGCACGAATTTCGCGGGCGGCGTGATCTCGCCATAGGTCCAGATCGGCCAGTTATGGTCGTAGAGATCGAGATCGGGAACGACGTCGGTGAGGTCGATGTTCGCGGCCCAGTATGCGTCCACGGTCCCGACGTCGCGCCAATAGATGTGCGCTTCGGCGCTTGAAACGACGCAGGACTGCGAGAAGTGATGCGCGACTGCTTTGCCGTGCTTGACGATGTGCGGAATGATGTCCTTGCCAAAGTCATGCGAGGTGTTCGGGTCGGCGGCGTCGCGCTTCAGCTCCTCGATGAGAAAGTTGGTGTCGAAGACATAGATGCCCATGCTGCACAGAGCCGCGTCGGGCTTGCCCGGCATCGGCGGCGGGTTCTTCGGCTTCTCCAGAAAGGAAATGATGCGGTCGGTTTCGTCGACATGCATGACGCCGAATCCGCTCGCTTCTTTCAGCGACGCTTCGAGGCAGCCGACCGTCACATCTGCGCGCGAATCGACGTGCTGAACCAGCATCTTTTCGTAGTCCATCTTGTAAATGTGGTCGCCCGCCAGCAGCACGATATATTGCGGGGCGTAGCTCTCGATGATGTCGATGTTCTGATAGACCGCGTCGGCAGTCCCCAGATACCACATCGTCTCGGAAACGCGCTGGCTGGCGGGCAATATGTCGAAGCTCTCGTTGCGTTCCGGCCGCAGGAAGTTCCATCCGCGCTGCAAATGCCGGATCATGCTGTGCGCCTTGTACTGTGTGGCGACCGCCATGCGGCGGATACCGGAGTTCAGCGCGTTCGACAGGGCGAAGTCGATGATGCGCGATTTGCCGCCGAAATAGACGGCGGGCTTGGCGCGCCGATCGGTCAACTCCATCAACCGGCTGCCGCGCCCGCCAGCCAGCACGTAAGCCATTGCGTGGCGCGACAGCGGCTTCGTCAATACGGCTGGGGCGGGCGCTGTGATGGTGTTCATGTTTGCTCCCCCTAAAGGCTCTCGAATTCAAGGAACAATGTCGCCAACGGGGGCAATGTCAACGCCGCGGAGGCCGGGAAGCCGTGCGCCGGACGCGCCTCCGCGACGATTGAACCGAGGTTTCCAACATTGGAGCCGCCATACAGGTTGGAGTCCGAATTGAGCGCTTCGCGCCAGGCTCCGGCAAACGGCAATCCGACGCGATAGGACGTGCGCGGCTCCGGGGTGAAATTGCAGATCACCGCAACAGGTTTGTCGCCTTCGGCGCCCATGCGCAAGAATGCCAGCACCGATTGCATGTCGTCGTTGACGACGATCCAGCGGAAACCCTCCGCCTCGCAATCGCGCGCATGCAGCGCAGGCGAATTCCGGTACAGCTTGTTGAGGTCGCGCACGAAAGCCTGCAAGCCCTGATGCGGCGCGTGTTCAAGCAGCCACCACGGCAGCGCCTGGGCGGAATTCCATTCGCTGGTCTGGCCGAATTCCTGACCCATGAACAGCAGCTTCTTGCCGGGATGCGCCCACATGAACCCGTAATAGGCGCGCGCGTTGGCGAACTTCTGCCACTCGTCGCCCGGCATTTTGCCGATTACCGAGCCTTTGCCGTGCACCACCTCGTCGTGCGAAATCGGCAGCACGAAATTTTCCGTGAAGGCGTACAACAGGCCGAACGTCAGCTTGTCGTGGCCCCAGCGGCGGTAGATCGGATCGCGCGAAATATATTCGAGCGTGTCGTGCATCCAGCCCATGTTCCACTTGAAGCCGAAGCCGAGACCGCCGGCGCTTGTGGGCTGCGACACGCCCGGCCATGCGGTCGATTCCTCGGCGATGGTGAAAGCGCCGGGAAAGCCGCCATAGACGAGTTCGTTGGAGCGGCGCAAAAATGCGATCGCGTCGCGATTGTCGTTGCCGCCGTCGGCATTGGGCGCCCATTCGCCGGCTTTGCGCGAGTAATCGAGGTAGAGCATCGAGGCCACCGCGTCGACGCGCAGGCCGTCGATGTGGAACCGGTCGATCCAGTACAGCGCGCTGCAGATGAGGAAGTTGGCGACCTCCTTGCGGCCGAAATCGTAGATCGCGGTGTTCCAGTCGGGATGAAAACCCTTGCGCGGATCGGCATGCTCATAAAGCGTCGAGCCATCGAAATGCGCCAGCCCATGCGCGTCGGTGGGGAAATGCGCCGGCACCCAGTCGAGGATAACGCCAAGTCCCGCTGCGTGCGCGCGATCGACGAAGCGCGCAAAACCTTCGGGATCGCCAAACCGCCGGGTCGGCGCAAATAGGCCGATCGGCTGGTAGCCCCAGGATGCGTCGAGCGGGTGCTCGGTAACCGGCAGCAGTTCGAGATGGGTGAAGCCCAGATCGACTGTGTAGGGGATCAGCGTGTCCGCCAGCTCGTCGTAAGTCAGAAAGCGATCGCCCTCGCCGCGCCGCCACGAGCCAAGGTGCACCTCGAAAATCGACATCGGCTTGCGACGCAACTCGCCGTGGGCGCGCTGCTCCATATAAGCCGCGTCGGTCCAAGTGAAATCGTCGGTATAAGCGACGACCGACGCCGTCGAGGGACGCTGCTCCGCCTCGAAGCCGAACGGATCGGCCTTCAGCGGCTGCAGGATTCCGTCGGCGGAAACGACTTCGTATTTGTAGACGACGCCGGCGCCGAGTCCGGGCGCGAAAAATTCCCACAAGCCGCTGTCAAAGCGCTTGCGCATCTGGCAGCGCCGACCGTCCCAGTGATTGAAGTCGCCGACCACCGAAACGCGCGACGCATTGGGCGCCCAGAGCGCGAACAGCACCCCGTCGACGCCCTCATGCCGGGTGATCTGCGCGCCGAGGCGCTTGTAGAGCTGGCGGTGCGTGCCCTCGAGAAGCAGGTAATCGTCCATCGGGCCTAGCGCCGGCCCGAACGAATAGCCGTCGTCGTAGGACCACGTGGCGTGAATGTTGGTCACTTCGATGCGATAAGTCGGCCGATCCTTCGTTCCCTTGAGCAGGCCTTCGAAGAAATCGTTTTTGCGGCGCGCCAATTCAAGCAGCAGCTCGCCCTCGCGCGAGATCGCGCACACCCGTACCGCGTCGGGGACAAAGGCGCGGATGACCCATCCCTCATCGCATTGATGCGGCCCCAGCACCGCGAACGGATCCTTCTGGCGCGCCGCCAGCACCGCTTCGACATCTTCCTCTCTCGCGCGCCAATCGGATGACATGACCAAACTTTCAGTCGATGGGACGGAACGGAGCGTTCCAGATCTCCTGCGTGTATTCGGTAATCGTGCGGTCGGACGAGAACCAGCCGACATTGGCGGTGTTGAGGATGCTCGAGCGCGTCCATGCGTGGCGATCGCGCCACAGAGCGTCGACGCGCACCTGTGCCTTCCAGTACTCGTCGAAGTCCGCGCACAGCATGAAATAGTCATGGTGGGTCAGTGTATCGACGAGGCCGCGATAGCGGCCGGGATCGTCGGCCGAGAAGACGCCCGAGCCGATCTCGTCGAGCACTTCGCGCAGCATTGGCGAGTTGGCGATGATCGCGCTCGAGTCGATGCCCTTGGCGCGTGAAGCCTCCACCTCAGCCGCGGTGAGGCCGAAAATGAAAATGTTGTCGTCGCCGACGAGCTGCTTGAGCTCGACGTTGGCGCCGTCGAGCGTGCCAATCGTCAACGCGCCGTTCAGCGCCATTTTCATATTGCCGGTGCCCGACGCCTCCATGCCGGCGGTCGATATCTGCTCGGAGAGATCGACGGCGGGAATGATCTGCTCGGCGAGGCTGACGTTGTAGTTGGGCAGGAACACCACCTTCAGCAAGCCGCGCACAGTGGGGTCGGAATTGACCGCGCGGGCGACGTCGATCGCCAGTTTGATGATCAGCTTAGCCTGAACATAGCTCGCCGCCGCCTTGCCCGAGAAAACCTTCACGCGCGGCGCGAAGTCCTGCATCGGATTGGCGCGGATGGCGTTGTAGCGCGCGATCGTCTCGAGGATATTGAGCAATTGCCGCTTGTATTCGTGCATGCGTTTGATCTGCACATCGAACATCGCGTCGGGATCGACCCGCAGGTTCAGCCGCTCGGCGACGACGCGGCCGAGCGCCACCTTGTTGGCGCGGCGGGCGGCGGTGAATTTCTCCTGGAAGCTCGAATCGTCGGCGTATTTTGCCAGCCCTGTGAGTAGGCTGGCGTCGTCGAGCACCCGGGGCCCAAGCGTCTCCACGAGAAGACTGGTCAGGCGCGGGTTGGCCTCCATCAGCCAGCGCCGGAAAGTAATGCCGTTGGTCTTGTTGGTGATGCGGCCGGGATAGATCGCGTTCAGGTCGCGAAACACGGTCTCCTTCATCAGATCGGTATGCAGCGCGGAGACGCCGTTGATCTTGTGCGATCCGACGAAGGCCAGATTGCCCATGCGCACGCGCCGGCCCGAATGCTCGTCGATCAGCGAGACATTGGAGAGCACCGCGGGGTCGGTCATGCCGGCCTTGCGGACGCCGTCGAGATGCGCCGCGTTGATGAGATAGATGATCTGCATGTGACGCGGCAGCAGCCGCTCCATCAGCGGAACCGGCCAGCTCTCCAGCGCCTCGGGGAGCAAGGTGTGGTTAGTGTAGGAGAAGACCTGCCTGGCGATGGTCCACGCCTCGTTCCACTCGAGCCCGTTGAGATCAACCAGAATCCGCATCAGTTCGGCGACGCCGATCGAGGGATGCGTGTCGTTGAGCTGGATCGCCACGTGATCGGCGAGCGTGCGGATCTCGCGATGCTGCTTGACGTGGCGGCGGATGAGATCGAGCAGCGACGCCGAAGCGAAGAAGTACTCCTGTCGCAAGCGCAACTCCTGCCCCGCCGGCGTTGCGTCGCTGGGGTAGAGCACCTTGGAAATCGACTCGGCGCGCACGCGGTCCGACAGCGCGCCGATGTAGTCGCCCGCGTTGAACGCGTCGAGTTTCAGCGCATCGGGGGCGCGCGCCGACCACAGCCGCAACGTGTTGACGTGGCGGCCGCGCCAGCCGACGATCGGCGTGTCATAGCCCACAGCCTCCACGGTTTCGCCGGGATGCCAGACATGGCGGACGGGGTCGTCGGGGCCGGCGCCCTGGATGGCTTCGACCTGGCCGCCGAAGCCGATCGCGTAGTTGCATTCGGGGCGCGCGAATTCCCAAGGGTTGCCGTTGGCGAGCCAGTCCTCGGGGATTTCCTGCTGCCAGCCATTGCGGATGATCTGGCGGAACAGACCGTTGTCATAGCGGATGCCATAACCATGCGCGGCGATCGACAAGGTCGCCATCGAGTCCATAAAACAGGCGGCGAGCCGGCCGAGGCCGCCATTGCCCAGCGCCGCATCGGGTTCCAGCCGCCGCAACACGTTCAAATCGACGCCCAATTGCGAAAGCGCCTCGCGCATTGGCTCGACGATGCCGACATTGGTCATCGCGTCGAGCAACATACGTCCGATCAGAAATTCGAGGCTGAGGTAGTAAACCCGCTTGCGGTCGTCCGCGTAGGTGGCGCGCGTCGAATGCATCCAGCGGTCGACGATGATATCGCGGGTAGCCAGCGCTACCGAGAGAAACCAGTCGCGCTGGCTCGCGGCAACGGGGTCTTTCCCGACAGAATAGGTCAGTTTGGCCAGAACGGCTTGCTTGAGCTCCTCGGCAGTGAATGTTCCAATATAGTCTGACGAATGGGAAGCTTCGGCGCCTTGGACCGGGCTGGCTATATTCATCGTGTTGTTGCTTTCGTTGGCGTGCGACCGGCGCTGGCGCAGCAGAGCGCTTTTCCGCCGCCGAGTCCAGCGCAGGTCGCGGTGTTGAACCGTATGAATGTCGCGCCTGGCGTGCGTCTGTCAACACGCGCTGTCGCCCTGCCGCAGGGGTATCAGAGCGCCGTTGGGAGCTGTAGGCTCGGACGTCAACGAACAATCACGGAGCCGTCATGAAAATCGAGGGTCGATCCTATCGCACGATCTGGCCGGACGCGAACGGCGAGGCCGTCGAAGTCATCGACCAGACCGTGCTGCCGCATCGATTCCGCACCCGCCGAATCGCCACGCTCGAGGATGCGATCGAGGCGATTTCCACCATGGTCGTGCGCGGCGCGCCGCTCATCGGCGCCACAGCCGCCTATGGGCTTGCCCTGGCGCTGCGCGCCGATAGCGAGGCTATTCGACCCGAACGCGCCTATGGCCGCCTTCTGCGCTCCAGGCCAACGGCGGTCGACCTGCGCAACGCGCTCGACGATGTCAGCCTGCATGTCAAAGACCTGTCGCCGGAGCGGCGCGCGGACGCGGCGTGGTCGCGAGCGGCGCAGATTTGCGAAGAATATGTCGCGGCCTGCCGACGCATTGGCGAAGAGGGCTTTGCGCTGATCGAAGCGGCTAGGCGCGGCGACAAGCCGGTCAATATCCTCACCCATTGCAACGCGGGCTGGCTTGCGACCGTCGATTGGGGCACGGCGACCGCCCCGATCTACATGGCGCATGACCGGGGAATACCCGTCCACGTCTTCGTCGACGAGACGCGGCCGCGCAATCAGGGCGCCGCTCTGACGGCCTATGAGCTTGGCCAGCATGGCATTCCGCATACGGTCGTTGTCGACAATGCGGGTGGCCATCTTATGCAGCATGGCGAAGTGGATCTTTGCATCGTCGGCGCCGATCGCGTGACCTCGCGCGGCGACGCCGCCAACAAGATCGGCACCTATCTGAAGGCCCTGGCCGCCCACGCCAACAAGGTGCCGTTCTATGTCGCGCTGCCGCAGACAACCATCGACTGGACGCTCTCAGATGGGGTGCGCGAGATTGAGATCGAGGAGCGCGACCCCGCCGAGGTCACGCATATGTTTGGCCTCCTCGACAATGGGGAAACGGGCAGGGTAGCGATCGTCCCCAAGGCCAGCCGGGCGCGCAACCCGGCCTTCGACGTCACGCCAGCGGAACTCATCACGGGCTTGATTACCGATCGCGGCGTCTGCGCCGCGACCAAGGCGGGGCTGGCTGTCTTGTTCGACCGCGACTACTGAGTTTTTCCCTGTTCCGCGGCCTTGGCCGCCTCGGCGGCGCGCTGCGCTTCGGCCGTCTGTTGCAGCAGCGTCTCAAGCTGCTTCTGTCCCTGCGTGATTTTTGCCTGGAGCTCGGTGAGCGACTTGGCCGCTTCGTCGCTTTGCTGTTGCAGATCGCCCATCTGACTCTTGGCCGCGGCGACGCTGGACGCCGCCTGCTGTTGCGCAGTCGCGAGGTCCGCGTTCGCCTTGTCGCGCTCCGCGTTTGCCGCGTTCAGTTCGTTCTGGAGCGCGGCGAGTTGTTCGGCGGCGGCCTTGGCCTTCTGGTTGACCGACAGCAGGTCTTTTGCCTTGGCGCTCGCCTCCTCCTGCGTGCCGGAAACCGCAAGCCGCGCGTCGGCGATCTGCTTGGTCAGGTCATTGAGCTCGTTTTGTGCCGTAGAGCGCGCCGCCACCGTCTCCGACAACGCGGCCTTCGCGGCCTCCGCCTGCTTTTGCACATCGGCCAGACTACCCGACGCCTTCCGCAAATTCTGCAAATCCGTCGCCATTGCGGTGCGCGCAGATTCGGCGGCGCTCGCCGCGTCATGCATCTGGGTCTGCAAGTCCGACGCGCGCGAGGCGAAGTAAGCTACAAGCAGCCAGCCAACGATGGCGATCGCGGCAAGCGCAATCGGGACCGGACGCATGAAATCTTCTCTCGCACCATCGGCCATTTGTCCATCCTCCCAAAGTATATCGGCGGTCGCAGTCGCTGGTTCCATAATGGAACGAGCCATGCGTTGCGCCAAGCGCTAAATATCCGGTGGGCTGGGCATCCAAAGGTTGCGCGCCCGCATTGAACGATTCGATGCACAAAGCGGTTTTAGACGCCGTATAAGGGCTGGACGGCGATGGCGGCGCGCGTCAAACTGTTGCTCAACGCTTGAGGGGACCGAGGCTCTTGAAGTTTTCCTTCGCCAATCTGGCGCGTCAGGCCCTGCGCCAGCATCGCGACTGGCCCGAGCAATGGCGCTCGCCGGAACCCAAGAAATCCTATGACGCGATCATCGTTGGGGGCGGCGGCCACGGCCTCGGCACGGCCTATTACATGGCCAAACAACATGGAATGCGGAATATTGCCGTGGTCGAAAAAGGTTGGCTCGGCGGCGGCAATACCGGGCGCAACACCACGATCATTCGCTCGAACTATCTATGGGAGCCGTCTGAAGCGATTTACGGACACGCGCACAAGCTCTGGGAAACCCTTTCGCAGGAACTCAACTACAATGTGATGTTCTCGCCGCGTGGCGTCATGCTGATCGCTCACAGCCATCACGACGAGCAAAGCTTCAAGCGTCACATCTACGCCAACCGGCTTGCCGGCATTCCCAACGAATGGCTCACCCCAGAGCAGGCGAAGGCCTATTGTCCACTGCTGAGTATCGACCGCACGATGCGCTATCCCGTTGTCGGAGCCGCGTTGCAGCGCACCGGCGGCACCGCGCGCCACGATGCTGTCGCCTGGGGGTTTGCCCGCGCCGCCTCGATGCTTGGCGTCGACATCATCGAGAATTGCGAAGTGAAGGGTATAAACCGCGACGCCTCGGGCGCCGTGAGCGGCATCGAGACGACGCGCGGCGCGATCGCGTCAAAGAAAATCGGCGTTGTCGCCGCCGGCAACACCAGCGTCATCATGGCGATGGCCGGCGTGCGCATGCCGATCGAATCGTTTCCGCTTCAGGCCCTGGTATCCGAGCCGATCAAGCCGTGCATGCCCTGCGTCGTGATGTCCAACACGATCCACGCCTATATGTCGCAATCCGACAAGGGCGAGCTCGTCATCGGCGCCGGGCTGGACGCCTACACGTCGTATAGCCAGCAGGGCGGCCTGCACATCGCCAATCATACGCTGGAGGCGATCTGCGAAATGTTCCCGAGCGTTTCGCGCCTACGCATGTTGCGCAACTGGGGTGGCATCGTCGATGTCTCGCCCGATCGTTCGCCGATCATCGGCAAGACGCCGGTGCCCGGGCTGTTCGTGAATTGCGGCTGGGGCTCGGGCGGCTTCAAGGCGACGCCGGGTTCGGCGCATGTCTTCGCCCAAACAGTGGCCACGGGCGAGCCACACCGCATCAACGCACCATTCTCGCTCGATCGCTTCCGCACCGGCCGGCTGATCAACGAAGCCGCCGCCGCGGCGGTGGCGCACTGACGCCGTGGAGAGAGAATCGCAATGCTGCTGATCCGCTGTCCCTATTGCGAAATGGAGCGCCCGGAAACCGAATTCCGCTATGGCGGGCAGGCGCATCTGGTGCGGCCCGCCGCAACGGCCGATGACGATGAGTGGAGCGCGTTTCTGTTCCTGCGATCAAACGACAAGGGGCCGCACGCCGAGCGCTGGCGCCACACGTCGGGGTGCGGGCGCTTCTTCAATTGCATCCGCGACACTGTCTCGGACAAGATCAGAGTAACCTACAAGGCGGGAGAGCCGCAGCCGGCAATCGTGTGAAGCTGCAGGCCGGCGATCGACACCCGATGCGAGCTCTTGCGTTTCTTGGCTACGCGCTCGCGGCCTTCGCAGCCAGCGCACAGGATGCGCCGCCGCGCCAGATCGCGCCGGATCTCTTCCATCCGTATTCCCAGGGCGAATTCAGCGCCCGCCAGCCGCCATCCGCGATTGTCGCGCCGACGCTGGATCGCCCTCTCGGCGCCTGCAATCCAAAGGCGCACGACTGGATACCATGCCTGACCGCCACAGCGGCGCAGTCGGAGGCGATCCTCGATGACGCCGAGCAAAGCGTGCGCGCCGCTCTGATGCTCCGTCGCGATCTGAATCCTTATCTGAGGAAATCTGACGGCGAGGCCCTGGCCCGAATCGACGAGGAATGGCGCCGTTTTCGCGATCGCGAATGCGATGCGCTGGCGCTCCTTGAGCGCGGTCTGCCCCCGCAGGCCTATGAGGCGCGCCTGACCTGCCGCATCCTGCGCAATCTCGAGCGCGCGGAAACGCTCAAGGCGCGTTATCGGGGCGGGTAGTCGGGGACAGAACGGGGAAGGGGAAGAGCCGGCGCGCCTCACGCACACTCGATCACGCGCGCCTCGCGCAATCGCGCCATCTCGGGCAAGGTGACCCCCAACTCCCCCAATATCGCTTCCGTATGTTCGCCGAGCCTCGGCGCCGCGCGATCCGCGCTCAGCGGTTCTTCATCGAGAAGAATCGGCGAGCGCACCGACGGAACAGTCCCGCCCTGCGCGCCAGTCGCAGGCAAGTCGACGCGCATGCGGCGATGGATGACTTGCGGATCGGCGAAAGCTTGGGCGAGGTTGTTGATTGGCGCCGCCGGCACTTGCGCCGCATCGAGCGCGGCGAGCAGATCAGCGCTGGAAAAGCGCCGGGTCGCCGCCTCGAACGCCGCCACGAAGGCGGCTCGATTGCTGACACGCGCGGAATTGGTGGCGAAACGCGGTTCACCCATCAGCGCCTCGACGCCGAGAATGCGACACGCGTGGCGCGCCTGACGGTCATTGCCGGTGGCGATAACGATATAGCCGTCCGCCGTGGCGAACACCTGATAGGGCACGATATTGGGATGCGCATTGCCCATGCGGCGCGGCGCAATGCCGGAGACGAGATAGTTGAGCGCCTGATTGCCGAGAATGCCGATCTGCGAATCGAGCAACGCCATGTCGATATAGCCGCCAAGCCCCGTGATGCTGCGCCGGATCAGCGCCGACTGGATCGCGATCACCGCGTAAAGGCCGGTGACGATGTCGGCGTAGGCGACGCCGGTTTTCTGCGGCGCGCCGTCGGGCTCGCCGGTCAGGTCCATATTGCCGCCGATGGCCTGGATCATGAAATCGTAGCCTGCTCGCGCCGCGTAGGGACCACTCTGGCCAAAGCCGGTGATGGAGCAATAGATCAGCTTTGGATTGAGCGCGCAGAGCTTCTCGTGATCGAGCTGGTATTTCGACAGGCCGCCGGTCTTGAAATTCTCGATCAGCACGTCCGATTGCGCGGCAAGCCGGCGCACCAGCGCCTGTCCTTCAGGTTTTTCAAAGTCGATGGCGATCGAACGCTTGCCGCGATTGCACGAGTGAAAATACGCCGCATCGAGCTGAGCGCCATCCTTTCCCGCGACAAACGGCGGCCCCCAGGCGCGCGTATCGTCCCCGGCGCCCGGCCGCTCGACCTTGATGACATCAGCCCCGAGGTCAGCCAGCATCTGCCCCGCCCACGGGCCCGCGAGGATGCGCGCGAGTTCGAGCACTTTCAGGCCTGCCAGGGGTTTCAAACTTGCGCTCCACGACGAATGCAAAGCCTCCGGCGAAGGCTGGCTTCGACAGAGCGTAGCAGTGTCGGAGCGGTTCAAGAAGCGCAGCGGGAAAGGTCAGGGTGGGGCGATGAGCCGAATGCATGGGCTGCGCGCAAAATCACTGCGCGGCGGCGCCCGAAATGAGATTGGGGGCCACCTCGTCTCCGCATGGGGCGAGCACCATTGGCGCTGTCTGCGGCTGATAGGAACGCGCTTCGCGAAGCAGGGCGGTAGTGAAATCCGACAGGCTGTGCTGCGCTATGGGGCTGCCGTGCAGCACGTCAAAGCGCACATTGACGATTCGCGGATTGCAACTGGGAGGCGGCACAAATTGCCGGAGGAAATAACGAAGATATGCCAGGACTTCGCCGTGCTCATAAACGCGCTCGCCGCGCAGACCCTTGACGTTCTCGTCAAGGTGCGGCGGATCGACAGAATAGTAGCCAGTGACGATCGAGGGATCGAACGCATAGATCCGGCGAATGTCCGCGTCGGAATAAGCGGCTAACTGCGCGAGGCCGCCGCCGAGGGAATGACCGATCGTTGTGATTTGGGTGACGCCTTTGCGGTAGCAGGGATCGTTGGCGACGTGGGCGACAAATTCGCCGATATGATCGCGGACCTGGTCGTATTGATCGTAGATTGGCGTCGCGCGCAGCAGCCAATGCAGATTCGATTCCCAGTCGCCTTCGTTGCCGCCGACCGTGCCCCGAAAGGCGATGACCGCCTCGGAACAAATTCGCCCCCGCCGGGCCCAGACTTGCACCCCAAGGCCGCCCACAGGATCGCTCGCTCCGGGTGTTCTCGTCCCGCAAAGCTCCGGACCATCGCAGCTCCAGATCAAGCGCCATTGTCCCAGCCATGCGTCGGCGCGCGGCTTGTCCTCCTGCCCGGTCACGCAATCCGAATAATTGTCGGGAACACATCGGCGTTGCTGGGGGATCGCGCTCTTCTTAAGGTAAACGTCCTGAACGTAGCTTTGCTCGGCGAGCAGAGCGTAGGGCAATACTCTTGCAGCCACCGGCCCGGCGGGTTGCTTCCGGTCATAGTCGTCCAGGCCGCTCGTGCGCTGGATTGCTTGATGCGGATCTTGGGTCAAGTGCAACTGCGCACAGCCCGAGAGACCGAGGCTAACGAGTGCGTCGATCAAAACCGCCACAGTTAACCGCCGACGCGCCATCCCAGACTCCCCAGGTGACCATCTTCTCCGACTGCGCGCACGGCAAGTTCAGGGGCGCTGGAGCGGCGATGATTTGCCGCCCTGTTACTGTTGCGAGATAACCGACTCTAACCTGGGTGAGCGGAGTCCGTAATAGGCTTTCAACAAGCCAAAAACGCATCTTAGCGGCGCGGGCAGTATTAGCAATCGTCGCCCCGCCAATCAGATTCAGAGGACTTTATCTGCGGATCAGGGGGCGTGCGCAGCGTTCGCCAACCGCTCTTAAATGGTGCCCAGGGGCGGAATCGAACCACCGACACTGCGATTTTCAGTCGCATGCTCTACCAACTGAGCTACCTGGGCTTTGCGTTGCGCGTAGCGCGCCGCGGTGGGCGGTTTATAGGGAGCGGGGTTCGGCTTGTCCAGAGTGGCTTTGCCGCCCCGAATGCTCGGGCGGGCTGAGCCATTCCAGCGTTGGGCGCCGCTTATTTTGGCGACGCTGCGACGGCCTGACGTTTGGCCTTCTTCGCGGCCTTCGCCGCAGCGCTCGCCGCCTCGGCCTTTGCGGCGCTCGCCGCCAAGGCTTTGGCAACCCGGCGCGCCAGCGGCGCGTCGGCGGAGGCGGGGTGAGCGGCGTCTCGCGTGGCCTGGCTCATGCGGCGCATCAAGTCGTAATCGTGCTCGTCCCGATAGGGCTTGAGGTCAAGATTGCCGGGCAATCGTTTCAGCCGCTCGTCGCCCATCTGCTTGACGTATTGCTGCATGAACCGGTCATAGGCGCGCCACGATACGCCGTCGGCGCGCACCGCGGCCTCCTCCGCCCGGGTCGCGATCTGGTGGGCGTGCTGATAGTGCAGGCCAAGCTGGTCGATCAGCGTTTTTTCGACTTCCTCGTGCAGCAGCAGATAGCGATCGACGGCGATCTTGCGGCCCTTATAGAGGAACGTCGGCGGCAGATGACGGTCGATGAAGATCGTCTTGCCATCGAGACTGTAGCCCGCGAGGTAGGGAATGTCGTGATCGCGATCGATGGTCTTGATGCGCCGCTCGATCGCATCGAGCGCGCGGTCGAGCATCAGGCTGGAAACGTAAGTGTCGGGGATGCGCAGCTTTTTGTGTGCGCCGATCGGGTGACAGCAATTCTCCGGCATTGGCATTGCTCCCGCGGCCGCGCGTGCTTCTGCGTGGATACGAAAACGCCCCGGGGAGTTGTCCCGGGGCGCTGCTCAGATGCTGGTCGGCATCGTCGCGTTTACTGTTTCGGCTTCTCGGACTTCGACGCGCGATCGCCGGCGGCGGTCGCGTCGGCCTCGCACATATAGGCGCCCTTCTTGGTGTTGCCGTAGGACGGGTGCCCCGAATAGTGGAAGACCTTGGTCTTGGTGTTGACCCAGACCACTGTGTCGCTCGGGCAATGGCCTTTGGCCTCGGCCTCGGTGGTGAACTCGCCGGCTCCGGTCGCGGTGGCTTTGGCCATTGGTTTGGCTGCGGGCTTGGCCGCCATGGGCGCGGCGGCCGGCGCAGCCGCAGGAGCGGCGGCAGCGGCGGCGGGCGCCGCGGCGGGAGCAGCCGCAGCAGCGGGGGCCGCAGCCGGGGCGCCTTCATGCGCGGTGCGGCAGGACGAGAGGAATTCCGGCCAGGTCTTGCCGCCGGTGGTGTTGTTGGCCTTGGCGGCTTTCCATTCGTCGCCGCAGGTCTTCATGATGCTTTCCGCGCGTGCGGGGGCAGAGCTCGCGAGCCCCAAAGCGCCAACGGCGACGAGCGCCGAAAAGGCAATCCCGAGTGTCCTGTTCAACATGGCATGGTCCCTTCAAATGTGCTCTGCCCGCCACAGCCAGGCCCAGCGCCAGAGTCTCGCCTCATAAAGCCGCGAATCTGCGCGGCGCAGCTTTCAATGGCCCGCGGCCGCTGAACCGGGAATGAATATACTTTTCAGTCTCTTGAACTTGGTCGAAAATTGATGGCGGCGCTGCTCGCTGTCGACGACGTCCTGCGAGGTCACCCAATTGAGCTGAATCGCGCGGCGCTGGCCGGAGATCGGCTTGTGCCCGTGCCACGAATTGTCGGAGCGGCGGAACGCCAGCAAGGTGCCTCCGTAGGGGGGCACCTCGGCGACGTAGTCATCGAGATTGTCGGGACCGCGAAGCAGCCGGAGCCGGCCCGCATCCTCCTGCCAGCGCTCGTTCATGTAAAGCAGCACGGTGATAATTTTGGTGGTGGAGTCGGTGTGGATCGATCCGTCCTTTTCGCGCACAAAGCCGCGGACCGTGTACATCGTTGGCCGGCCGCTGAGATCGATGCCGAACTTGCGCTCGATCGCCCCGGTGAAGAGCGGGCCTCGCAACTCGTCGATCAGCGCGGCGAACGTCCCGTGGATGTCGAGCTCCGCCGGCGGATGCGAGCCGGGGCCCGGTACTTCGGGATAGTCGGCGATGACGGAGGCAAACATCTCCGGTTTGATGAAGTCCGGCACAACGACGAAATCAAACGGGTCGCGCTGCAGCGGCGTCGAATCGAGCGCGTCAAAATCGCAAAAGCTCATAGATACTCCTGAAGCGAATCGCGCGATTCTTGCGGGACTCGAGCCCTCCTTGCCCGATATAGCAAACCGGCGCTGCGCCGCCAACTGCCGAGTCTTACACTGCCGAGTCCTGCCGGCCCGTGGCCTTCTGCAGCTTGTTGCTGGCGACCTGCAACGTCTCTTCGCGCGCGGTCGGCGCGCCAACCTGCCTGCACCTTGCGAGCGTCGCGATCCTGCTTTGGCAGGTCAGCGCAGAGCTTGACGGCTCGGCGCAATGGCGCTCCCTTGCATGAGCTATGCCGCCAGGGAGCGATGTCAGATGGCCACGTCCACCTCTTCGAGACCGTTGAGCATTCCGACTCCGATCTCGCCCAATTCGGGGCTTTTGAGCTTTGGCGGGCGGCCCGGCCCGATCGGGGCGGCTCCTCGGCAGCCAAGTCAATTCATCCGACGTCTTCACTATACGGAGTTGGAGCCACTCGTTCTCGCCGTCAGCCCGGATGCCCGTGAAGCCGGTTTCGATGAGCTCGTAATACCCTACCTGGTCAATCAATGGGTTGAGGATTATTGTCTGAACTCTGGCGCGAGCGACGTCGTGCAAACGGTCGCGAACGATTTCTCCTATCTTTTCGATATTCGTCGACAGCGCCTTATCGCCGCTTGGGGAATGAGCGGAGGCAAGCACTCCGGCGCTCGCGATTCAAACCGGATGAGCGGCCATCCGCTAAGCGCTGGTCCTTATTATCATCGAGGCCACGCAATTCCGCATACGCTCGGCGGCCCAACTGACATCAATCTCGTCCCACAACTGGGACGCGTGAACATAGGATCATTCCGTCGTCTGGAGAACCTGGCGGTCAAGACTCCAGGTTCGCTCTATTTCAGCTACTGGATTTATGCGCGCGAAATGGATCCGATCCCGTCGGGTGTGGACCAAGGTCTCCTTATCGCGGGCCAACCGCCGGAGATTTTGCGCCACAACAATTGACTGTCCGAGGCGAGCGCCAGCAAACGCACTGGCTAAAAAGCCCTGGCATAAGCGGCCGGTTACAGGCCCGTCGCCTTTTCAAGCTTGTTGCTGGCGACCTGCAACGTCTCGACGACAAATGCGCCTTCGCGCGCGGTCGTCGCGCGGACGATCGGATCGTCGGCGCGCAGCAGCGCGATGGTTTTGCGCACCTGGGCGATCGCGACGCCGACCGCCCGCACCGCTTCGGCGCGCGTCCTGGCGACGCGCACCTTTCGCGCCGCGGTGTGGATGATGGCGGGCAGGGCGCGCATGCGCGGCGGCAATTGATCGGCGAGTTTTTCGAGTTCGGTGGCATAGGCGTCGAGAGCGTCGGCGACGCAGGGCGGCGTCTGCGCGCCGCACGCCTCGATAGCCGCCTGCGCCCGCTCGGATGCCGCCTGCACGATCGCGGGCGATTGGATTGTGGCCGCCTGAGCGATGATGGTGGCGTGCGATGGGGGAACCTTGGGGTCGGGCAATGCGGTAGTATCCGAGGAGGTCGTGGTCGGCGGCACTGGAGTCGAGGAGGTCGACGCGATGGTCTGCGTCACAAAAACAGTCGGAATCGAACCGCATTCACCACCATTACAAGCCAGCAGGCTGATCCTCGCGGTCGTTCCGGCAACGGTGACGCTATAAACTTGATAGTAGTTTCCCTGCTTGTCGGTGGGAGTTTTCTGACCGACGGTTGGCAGATTCGTTAGGCTGACTGTCACTGTTGTAACGCCCGTGGCGGCAACCGTGGTCGAAGTGGTCGTCGTCGTCGTTCCGTCCGCATTCTTGGTGACGGTCGTGGTCGTCGTCGACGCGGAGTTTGGCGTCGTCCTTACGATCCTGAAGTTGGGCTGAGGGTCTGCGGACAGATATGGTATCGGCACCGGCTTGCCGAGATTATCCAGTGCCGTCACGACAAAACCCCCGGGAATTGTCGTAGTCGTTGTCGTTGTCGTTGTTCCCGTGCCGGCAGGAACTGGCGGCAACGAATTGGACGATGACGATACCGGATGATGCGACCATGCGGCCAGCGCGGGGGCGGCGAAGGAGATGCAAAGCATCGCCGCAACCGGCAGCAACGCGAGATGTCGCGGACGAGGCAGGCGCATGAGTTCTTCCTTTTTCGCCGAGGGAACGCGTCTTCCGAAGTCAGTCGGCTTCGCAAGACCGCGCCGATCTCGATCAAATTGTTATCGTGGAGCCGAGCGCACAGCAATTGTTTTTTGCGGCGTCGTCAAGAACGTCTCGAATAATTGCTGAGATGGACCGAGGATTGGGCAACGGCGCCAAGCATTGATTGCTTGCCTGTCATCGCGTCGCGTCATTCGGACATCATCAATTCTTCTCAAACCTCCCCGTTGACGATTTACACTGCGGCCGCTCATCGTGTAATGAAGATCGAACACTAGGGTCGGGCTGCGGGGCGTCATGAATCGCATAGTGCACAGACAATCCCCCCAACAGCGCGCGCTCAACATCGCGCGGGTTGCGCTGGGGTTGGGCGGGGCTGTCGTGCTGGCGGCGAGCGCGGGCGCGGCCGATCTGCCCACGCGCAAGTCGGCGCCGGTCGAAGGCGTCGCGATCTGCAACGTCGGCGGCATGGCCGGGTTTCTCATCCCTGGCAGTTCCTCCTGCCTGAGAATTTCCGGCTATGTCAGCGCTCAGGCTCAAGCGGGCTCGCTGTCGAAACAATATGTGCTCGGCTTCACCGGAACCCCCGGCGCCAGTCCGGTCACACTTTCGGAAGGTTTGAGCGTCGCCTCGCGCGATTCGTTCGGCATGACCGCGCGCGCGCAATTGAATATCGACGTGCGCCAGCCCACGGCCTATGGCGATCTGCGGATCTATACTGAACTTGAGGCGACCAATTCATCCGGCTTCGAGGCCTCGACCTCGGGCTTTATTCTCAACTTCGCCTACATCCAATGGGCGGGGCTGACGGCGGGACGCGCGTCCTCGTTCTTCTCCTATCTGGGCGCGGGAGCGGCGTGGTACGCGTTCTACTCGCCCGATCGCATTGGCTCGAACCAGCCGGAATTGCTGGCTTATACCGCCAAATTCGGCGATGGCTTTTCAGCGAGCCTGTCATTCGAGGAACCCACCAACGCGCGCACCAACGGGCCCATCGATGGCGGTTTCAGCAACATTTATTATGGCGTGCGCTATCCCGATATCGTCGCGGCCCTCCGCCTCGATCAGAATTGGGGCTCGGCGCAGGTTTCCGCCGTCGCCCACAATACCCACGTGCTCGGCGTCTCCGACGATTCCACGGATATCTGGGGATATGCGGCGCTGGCGGGCGTTACGTTCAACCTACCTTCGCTGGCGCAGGGCGACTATGTCGCGGCGCAAGCCGTCTATAGCCATGCCGCGCTGAGTTATTCCGGCATCCCCAACACGCCGCTCAGCGTCGTCGACCAGGGTTTCAACATCAACGGCAATGGCGCGATCTATCAACTGACCGACGCGCTGAACTACGACATCGGCCGCTGGTCGACGCCGACAGCGATAAGCGCGTCGCTGCTGTTCAATCACTATTTTACGCCGCAGATTTTTGTGACCTCGGAAATTTCATACGCCGACGTGCGCTACAGCGGCTCGCCGGTCGAGATTTCGGCGCGCGCCAATAGCTGGCTCGGCGGCCTGACAGCGCACTGGGATCCGGTTCCCCATCTCGATTTTTCTGTGGGCGCGATGGGCCAGTTCACGCATCAGGCGGCGCCAGTCTCCTATCTCGCGCCGCCGGAGTTTCGGCCCAACAGTTCGGGCCTCGCCGGGAATTTTGCGATCACGCGAGATTTTTGAGCCGGAGAAATCGGTCGAGGCTTGCGGCTTAGCGCTCGCGATGAAAAATCTTTCGGAAAAATAAAAGTTATGCTAGGATGAAAATTGGCAAAACGTCAATCGCCAGCAGGCCAAGCAATCGAGACTCGCGGGCGCGCTTGAGGCGGCGACGAAGAGGTAGAATCCGGTATTTTCGTCGATAACCTATTGATATCTCACAAAATAGCCAACGAAAAGCTTTTTATTCCTTGGCAAAAAGCTTGGAGAAATTTGGCAAAAGGCTTGGAAATCCTTGGCGTTTTGCTTGGAAAAATTTGGAAAAACTTGCACAGGCCGAGCCATCAGGCGGGAGCTACGCCGGCTCCTTGGCCTCGCCGGCAAGAAACTGCTCGAGCCAGTGAATGTCATACAGCCCGTTCTGGATGTCGACGTTGCGGACCAGTGTCCGGAACAGCGGCAGCGTGGTTTCGACGCCATCGACAATGAACTCATCCAGCGCGCGGCGCAGCCGCATCAGCGCCTCGGTGCGGTTGCGCCCGTGGACGATGAGTTTGCCGACCAGCGAGTCGTAGTTCGGCGGGATCACGTAGCCTTGGTACACCGCTGAATCGACGCGGACCCCGAGGCCGCCCGGCGGGTGAAAATACGCGATGCGGCCCGGCGAGGGAATGAAGGTGCGCGCATGTTCGGCGTTGACGCGGCATTCGATCGCGGCGCCGCTGATGCGCACGTCCTCCTGCTGGATCGTCAGCGGCGAGCCGGCGGCGATCTTGATCTGTTCGTTGACCAGATCAATACCGGTGACCATCTCGGTGACGGGATGCTCGACCTGGATGCGCGTATTCATTTCGATGAAGTAGAAGTTGCCGTCCTCATAGAGGAATTCGACCGTGCCGACGCCGATATAGCCGAGTTCCGCCATCGCCCGCGCAACGATGCCGCCGATGTCCTCGCGCTGCTCCATGTTCAGCGCGGGGGAGGGCGCCTCCTCCCAAATTTTTTGGTGCCGGCGCTGAAGCGAGCAATCGCGTTCGCCCAGATGAATGGCGCGCCCCTGGCCGTCGCCGAGAATCTGAATCTCGATATGGCGCGGCTTCTGGAGGTACTTCTCGAGATAGACCGAGTCATCGCCGAACGAAGCGCTCGCCTCCGCCTTGGCGGTCGCGATCGCGTCGAGCAGATCCTTTTCGCTGTGGGCGACTTTCATGCCCTTGCCGCCACCGCCCGCCGCCGCCTTCACGATGACGGGATAGCCGATATCCCTGGCGATCTTCAGCGCCTCGGTCTCGTCGCCGACCGCGCCAATTGAGCCGGGAACGCAGGGGATTCCTAGCCGAACCGCCGTGCGCTTGGCTTCGATCTTGTCGCCCATGATGCGGATATGCTCAGCCTTCGGGCCGATGAAGGTGATGTTGTGTTCGCCGAGTATTTCGGCGAACCGCGCGTTCTCCGCCAGAAAGCCATAGCCGGGGTGGACCGCATCCGCGCCGGTAATTTCGCACGCCGCAAGCAGGGCCGGAATGTTGAGATAGCTCTGGCGCGCCGTAGGTGGGCCTATGCAGACGCTCTCGTCGGCGAGCTTGACGTGCATCGCCTCCTTGTCGGCGGTCGAATAGACCGCGACGGTGGCGATGCCCAGCTCCTTGGCGGCGCGCAGAATACGCAGCGCGATCTCGCCGCGGTTGGCGATAAGGATTTTATCGAACATGCGCCTCAAACCCGATCATGCGAGCGCCTCATGTGAGCTCAGCGGGCGCGATCACTCGATAACCAGCAGCGGCTGGCCGTACTCGACGGGCGAGCCATCAGCGACGAATATCTCTGTCACTTTGCCAGCGCGCGGCGCAACGATATCGTTGAAAGTCTTCATGGCCTCGACGAGCAGGATCTTGTCGCCCGCCTTGACCTGCGATCCGACCTCGATGAACGGCTTTGCTTCGGGACTCGACCGAAGATAGGCCGTGCCGACCATCGGCGATTTGACCGTACCGGGATTCTCGGCGGCGGCGGTAGGTCCCGATTGGGCGGCGGCAGCGGTGTATTGCGCAGCCGGAGCAGCGCTCGGCGGAGGGATCGTATAGGTCACAGGCGCGGCGGCTCGACGCTCGCGCGAAACCCGCACCCGCATGCCGCCATGCTCGATTTCGACTTCGCTCAAATCATGTGCGTCGGCGATCTTGGCGAGCGCCGAGACGATGGTGAGATCGATGCCGCTTTGGGTGGGCGGCTTTGGAGCGGCACGAATCCTGCCGGTCGGCTTCTTCATTGCAGGTTCGCTTTTCGCTCGAGAATCGGGGGCTCTGCGCACGGCGGACCCGTCGTATAGCCTTTGCAGAATGCTAAATAAAGAGAGCTGGCGGGGCCGGGGCCGATTTGCCGATTTCACATCGATGGGATAGGTGCTGGCGATCCGAGGCAGCATTTTGAGACGGATTGATGCGTATCTTTGTGACCGGAGGGGCGGGGTTCATCGGGTCTGCGCTAGCGCGCCGGATCATCGGCCACTCGTCCGACCATGTTTGCGTTTACGATAAGCTGACCTACGCCGGAAACCTCGCTTCGCTGGCGCCGATTTCCAATAGTCCCCGATTCCAGTTCGTCAAGGGCGACATTTGCGACGCAGGCTCGGTTCGGCAGGCAATGGACCGATTCCGTCCCGACGTCATCATGCATTTGGCCGCCGAGAGCCATGTCGATCGCTCGATTGAAGGCCCCGGCGCGTTTATCCAGACCAACGTCGTCGGCACCTACATTATGCTTGAGACGGCTCTCGACTACTGGAAGCGTCTCGACGCCGCGAGTCGCGATAGTTTCCGCTTCCATCACATCTCGACCGACGAAGTGTACGGCTCGCTCGGGGCCGAGGGACTGTTTCGCGAAGACACTCCTTATGCGCCCAATTCGCCCTATTCAGCCTCGAAAGCCTCGTCCGATCACCTCGTTCGCGCGTGGACTCACACCTATGGTTTGCCAACTGTCGCAACGAACTGTTCAAACAACTACGGGCCTTATCACTTTCCGGAAAAACTGATTCCGCTGATGATTTTGAACGCGCTCGAAGGAAAGCCTCTCCCGGTGTACGGCCGCGGCGACAACATACGCGACTGGCTCTTTGTCGATGATCATGTCGAGGCTCTGCTCTGCGTGGTCGCCAAGGGCAGGGTGGGTGAGAGCTACAACATCGGCGGCATCAATGAGCGGCGAAATCTCGAAGTCGTCGAGACGATATGCGATTTGGTCGATGAAATGGCCCCGGCGCCGGTCCGTCGCCGCGATCTCGTGACATTCGTGCAGGACCGTCCGGGGCACGACCAGCGTTATGCCATCGATTGCTCGAAGATCGCGCGGGAACTCGGATGGATGCCCAAAGAGACGTTTGAGAGCGGACTGCGCAAGACTGTTCGCTGGTATCTCGATAACCGACCTTGGTGGGAAGCGATCCGCGCGGGAAACTACCAGGGTCAAAGGCTCGGGATCGCGGTTTAGAATTCGTCCGCCGGTTGCGGCAAGTGATTTGCGAGTAAACGATGATTGTTGAAGATACTGCGATGGCCGGCGTCAAGATCATTACGCCGCGCAAGCATGGCGATCATCGCGGATTTTTCTCGGAGGTTTACCGCCAGGATGTGCTGGCCAAGGCCGGCCTGCCGCTGCAATTCGTCCAGGACAATCATTCGCTCTCCGCGCGCATCGGCACCTTGCGGGGCCTGCACTTTCAGTCGCCGCCGTTCGCTCAGGACAAGCTGGTGCGCGTCCTGCGCGGCGCCATCATGGATGTCGCTGTGGATTTGCGCACATCATCGGCTACCTACGGCAAGCACGTCGCGGTCGAGCTTTCCGCCGCGAATTGGCGGCAGTTGCTGGTTCCAATTGGCTTTGCGCATGGATTTTGCACTTTGGAGCCGGACACGGAAGTTTTCTACAAGGTGACGAACTATTATTCCGCAGCGCACGATCTCGGCCTCGCATGGGATGACCCGGATCTCGGGATTGTCTGGCCGGTCGCCGGCCAGTCCGCGGTTCTGTCCGATAAGGACAAACGATTCCCGCGGCTGAAAGACCTGCCAGCGGTGTTCGCATGATGCGCGATCGGCCATGAGACTGATTGCAACAGGCAAGCAAGGCCAACTGGTTCGCTCGCTGGCCGAGCGTTGTGCCGCACGCGGCGTCGAACTGGTGGTTGTTGGCCGTCCGGAAATGGACCTGACCGACATTGCTTCGGTCTGGCGCGCGATCGAGTCGGCGAAGGGCGATGTCATCATCAACTCCGCCGCCTATACCGCTGTCGACAAAGCAGAGTCCGAGCCGGACGTCGCCATGGCGGTCAACCGCGATGGCGCGCGGGCGGTTTCGCAAGCGGCCGCCCGGGTTGATCGGCCGATCATTCAGATTTCAACCGACTATGTCTTCAGCGGCAGCCTCGATCGTCCCTATCGGGAGGACGATATTGTCGATCCATTGGGCGTCTATGGCCGCACGAAACTGGCTGGCGAACTCGCCGTCGCTGAGACGAACGACCGCCACACGATTGTACGCACATCCTGGGTTTACAGCCCGTTTGGTCAGAATTTTGTCAAGACCATGCTGCGCCTTGGCGAGACGAGAGACCGGCTGAATGTTGTGGCGGATCAATGGGGCGCCCCAAGCAGCGCAACCGACCTCGCAGATGCGCTCATCACGATGAGCGCGGCTATGGTGCGAGAACCGGACCGGCCCGAACTGTTCGGCATCTTCCATATGACCGGCGCGGGATGGACCAACTGGGCTGAATTCGCCCAAGCTATCTTTGCCGAGGCCGCTCACTGCGGCCATCGCGGCGCGGAAGTTGAGCCGATTACGACGGCGCAATATCCGACCCCGGCGAAACGACCGCTGAATTCGCGGTTGGCCACGAATAAACTCGCGCGCCACTATGCTCTCGCTCTGCCCGGTTGGCGCGGCTCCGTCGCTGAATGCGTGCGTCGCATCCTGGCGGCACAGAACGAAAGCATCTGACATGAAGGGCATCATTCTCGCAGGCGGAAGCGGTACAAGGCTGCACCCGATGACGCAGGTCATCTCGAAGCAGTTGTTGCCGATCTACGACAAGCCGATGATCTACTACCCTCTGACGACGCTGATGCTGGCGGGCGTGCGGGAAATTCTGGTGATTTCCACGCCTGTCGACCTGCCGCTGTTTGAGCGTCTGCTTGGAGATGGCGCGCAGTGGGGCATTCAGATCTCTTACGCGGAGCAACCCCGGCCTGAGGGGTTGGCGCAAGCCTATGTCATCGGCGCGAAGTTTGTCGGCGGCCAGAATTCCGTGCTGGTCCTTGGCGATAACGTCTTTTACGGTCACGGCCTGCCAGAGTTGCTCGGCCGAGCGGCGCAGCGCTCGCAAGGCGCCAGCGTATTTGCCTATCGCGTAACAGACCCAGAGCGATACGGCGTGGTTGAATTTGATACGTCTCATCGAGCGCTTTCCATCGAGGAAAAGCCGGCGAACCCTCGATCCAACTGGGCCGTCACGGGGCTTTACTTCTATGACGGCAAGGCGCCCGAAATTGCCGCAAATCTGAGGCCTTCAAAGCGCGGCGAACTAGAAATCACGGACCTCAACCGAGTCTATCTTGAGCGCGGCGCGCTCAGCGTCGAACGAATGGGACGCGGCTACGCCTGGCTAGACACCGGTACGCCGGACTCGTTGATCGAGGCCGGCGAGTTTGTTCGAACCTTGGAGAAGCGCCAGGGATTCCGCATTGCGTGTCCGGAGGAGTTGGCTTTCCGCGCCGGCTGGATTTCACGCGAGCAGCTGGAGCGGCTCGGCAACGCGATCGCAAAAAGCGACTACGGCCGCTACCTCCTTGGCCTTGCGGGTGAACGCGCAAATCCCGGCGTTGGGTAGCATGTCCAGGTGCTGAACCGAGCGAGCATATTGTCAGTGCGTTGTGCTCCTTTAGAACCATGTGAACTGCGTTCAGCATTTCTCCTACGCCCCGGTCTCCAGTGCTTTCAAAATCCAGAATAATGTTTGTCTATCTGGGAAGGCGAGGCGCGATGCCGCGCTTGGCTTACAATGTGCTCAGCGCGGCGCGCGATATGCCCGAGCTCGACATTAGTATCTGCGTTTCGCGCCAAAGCGAGTCTTTCAATTCATACAGCGAATTTTGGAGGCAAGTGGTTGCGCTGGACACATTCAAGACAAATGCGGGCGCGCTGCTCAACGCGTGGCGAATCCCGCTGCTCCGACGCCAACTCGCCGCCGAAGTGTCGCGACGAGAAATCGCGACGGTCATTGAATTGATGCCGCACGTGTGGTCGTCCTTTCTGATGCCGGCGCTTCGCGGCGCCGGCGCCCGTTACTTTGTCGTTGCGCACGACGCCGACGCGCACCCAGGCGACGCGACGGCGCTGGTCAAGGGCCTCGTCGATCGAACGCTCAGGGACGCTGATGGAGTCATCACACTCAGCGACGCTGTGTCAGCGCGCTTGATTTCAGGCGGTCAACTCCCGTCGGAGCGCCTGCACACGCTGTTTCTTCCGGACATCATTTATGACGAGATTTCGCCGACATCCGCGCGTCCAGTAGGAACGCCGCTGCGCGTGCTGTTTTTCGGGCGGATAATGCCCTATAAGGGTCTGAGTTTGTTTGTCTCTGCGGCTGCTGCCTTGCAACGTGCCGGTATTCCGATCGAGATAGGTGTTTTCGGAGAGGGCGATCTTGGGCGCGAGCGCGAAAGCCTTGCGGCTCTTGGGGCGGAGGTCGTCAATCGATGGCTCTCCGAAAAGGAGATCGCGCACATTCTTGGTCGCTATGATGTTGTCGTGGTGTCGCACATCGAGGCAAGCCAGTCCGCTGTCGTCGCGACCGCGTTCGGAGCTGGCCTGCCGGTGATCGCAACGCCAGTTGGCGGTCTGCTTGAACAGGTCACCGACGGCGTCACGGGACTTGTGGCCGATTCGGTTTCAGCGGACGCCCTGAGCGCTACAATTGCGCGGCTAGCTCTCGACAGTTCTCTTTACGCAACGTTGCGCGATGGCGTTCGTCTGCATCGCGGGTCGCGTTCGATGGCGAGATTTGTGTCCGATTGTGCCGCTTTGGTTCGGTCAAGGCCCTTGCAATTATAGTGTGCGCGCTAAGTCGTCCTTCAACTCCCGCTCGAACCGAGCGCGAGCGACAGCCAAGTCGCGCTCAATATACTGGTTGCCCATTATGACGCTTCCCACTGTCTCTGCTGTGGCCTCTGCGACCTGCCTGAGCGAGTTGAGCGAAAAGTCGTAAATTGTCTCGCGCTGTCTCGTGTCAAAAGCATCGCGCTTGGCAAGAATCATGAAGAAGTGGCTTATCGTCATGTCGTAACCAAACCGATCCGCGAACTCGCGGATTGAGCGCTCGGAATAGAAGAAGACGTGCTGCCCGCATTCCGGGAGATAGTATATCCAGTCTTCATTCTGACCGTCGCAGAACCAGGTCGTGAACAGAATGAGTTCTGCGCCCGCTGAAAGGATTAGCTCCAGCGTCTGTTTTGGTTCCGGCAGGTGTTCAAACACTTCGAATGCGGTGATTAAATTAGGCCGGACTTGGGCAAAATCATCGATCAAATAATAACTCGTAAAGGCTGGTCGAGCGTATTTGTCGTATGAAAAGAAATCGTAGCCAAGGTCCCGCATGAGACGCGCGAAGAGTCCGGAAGCGGCGCCAAAGTCAACCGCCAGTCCGGTCTTCGGAAAATTAAGTCGAGACAACAGGGTCGAGGCGCCAAGCCAATTTTTTAGCGTGCGCGAGCCGCCTCCGACGTCAATGTGAACACCTGGGATCGCGTAGGCTTCGTCAAGCCATGTCGGGACCTCGGTCTGCTGACTTTCGCAGGAGCTGCAGCGATAATAGGCAACCTTAAGACGCCCGAGGAGGCGCTTATCAAACAGGTAGTGTGATTGCGCGCCGCACAGCCGGCATCGAATGGTCTCTGTTCTGTCCATTTCCAGCCTATTTCATAGTTTTTGCGCGCCAATAATCGAGAACCGAATGAAGCGTGTCGGACCAGTTGCGCTTTGCGGTCCAGCCCGTTGCGGAGCCAAAAGCCGATATCGCGCAGATCGCGCGCGGAATATCCGAGGCGCGCATCCGCGTCGGGTCTTGCTCGATCGCGCACGCGGACGTTGACATGGCAATAAGTTCATTGAGGATGGACGCTATCGATCGCACCGCGCCCGATCCGACATTAAAGAGGTGAAATCCTGTCGTGGACTCTGCGAGTCCAAGCGCCAATAGGTAGGCGTCAACCACGTCTGCGATGTCGATAAAATCGCGTTCCGCCATCAGATTGCCGACCCTGACAACAGGCGCTGCGACGCCGGCCTCGATCCGTGCAATTTGGGCGGCGAAGGCGGGAACGACAAAACGCTCATCCTGGCCAGGGCCAGTATGATTGAGCAGCCTGAGGGCAATCACCGGGCACACTTCGGAGAGCGTGTCAGCGAGCATGAACTCAGCCGCGAGTTTTGAGCGCGCGTACGGATTTGTCGGCAGCACCGGCGCGGTCTCGGCGAGAGGCAAGCCTGACGCGAATGCGGAGCCATAAACCTCGCCTGTGCTTGCGAAGATCACCACGCAGCCCGGCGCATGCTTGCGAAGTGCGTTCGCTAGTATTTGTGTGCCTCCGAAGTTGACGTCGAACGTCGCGCGAGCCGCGTTTTGTGCTTGAGAGACCGAGGAACGAGCCGCCAGATGGACGACGCGCGAAGGCTTGGCCGACCTGACCAAGCGATCGACAGCGCCTGCATCGGTCATGTCAACAGAGGCGCGTATCACTTCGTCTTGCGGTGGTTGCGAATCTGATTTTTCGCGATCGACAGCAATGAGCTTGACCGAGGTTGGCAGAGTTCGCCGCAGCGCGTCAATCAAATGCTTTCCAACAAAACCCGACGCGCCAGTAACAAGCACGGACATTAGGGCGCCGCGCGATGACGCACGAGGTCAGCCTCGACCATCTCGACGATCATTGCTTCCAGATCGATCTCATGGGTCCAGCCGAGTTGCGTCTTGGCCTTTAGGGGATCACCCAGCAACACGTCGACTTCGGCGGGCCGCGCGAAGCGTTGGTCGATGACAACATAGTCCTCTGCGTTCAGGCCAACATGTTCAAAGGCGATGCGGATCATGTCGCGCACCGTGGTTGTGCGGCCCGTCGCCACGACATAGTCGTCAGGCTTGTCTTGTTGCAGCATCAGCCACATTGCGCGCACGTAGTCCTTTGCGTGCCCCCAGTCGCGCTTGGCGTCGAGATTGCCCATGCGCAGCTCTTTGGCTTTTCCAAGCTTTATGCGGGCAACGCCATCCGTAACCTTTCTGGTGACGAACTCCACACCGCGTAACGGCGACTCATGATTGAAGAGGATCCCTGAACAAGCGAACATACCGAAACTTTCCCGGTAGTTCACTGTGATCCAGTGTCCGAACAGCTTGGCGACGGCGTATGGCGATCTTGGATAAAAAGGCGTCTTTTCGTTCTGCTTAGGCTGCTGAATCCTCCCGTACATCTCGGAGGACGACGCCTGATAGAAGCGCGCTCCCGGTGCTTCAAGCCGTAAGGATTCCAGGACATTGACCACACCGCCGGCAGTCACACTGGTTGTCAAAATGGGTTGATCCCAGGACGCTTTTACAAATGACTGAGCGCCGAGATTGTAGACTTCATCCGGCTGGACAGTGCGAACGAGTCGGCAAATCGACGAAAGGTCGGTGAGATTGCCGTCGACCATGCGCACGTCATTGTGGATGCCGAGCCATCGAAGGCGATGATCGAACTGCTCCGAGTGGCTAGAGCGGCGCACTATTCCATATACTTCGTAATCTTTTTTCAGAAGCAATTCGGACAGATACGCGCCATCTTGGCCCGTCACCCCTGTTATGAGCGCCTTCTTCTTCATTTTTTGCTTCTTTGCGTTGACTAAGCGCTGCAAGTTGATCGCTCTGACGCCGATGCAGCACGGAAATTTTTCACGCCCAGTATACGATTTGCTCGCCAGCCACAAACGATTTCGGTCAACCGGCCCGCGTAGCGGAGAAATGGCGATACCGACGCACGTCTTCAGCGCGGCGACATGCTCGCAATCAGTGGTGAAGCCGGGGGATGTCCCCGTCTAGAAAGCAGATTATACCGTGCCGGTTGATACATGCGTGTTGGCGTAAAGGGGCCGTCGAATGCTGCGCTTGCCTCGCCATCCGCAACGAAGTACGCGTTGATGCCAAAAAAATCGCAGCCAACCAAAGACATGCGTTTGCTCCGCGCGAGGCGGTCGAGTGCGGTCAAGCTGGCGCCAAACCAATTCGTTCTGTTCCAGGAGCTGTCAGGCTCATACGGTACGACAAAGTCGACAGTGGGAGGGAAGGACGCGTTGTATTCTATGCAGACAACCCTCGCCTGGACATTTCTAAGAGCCTCCCAAATGTGGTAAGTATTCATATCAATATCGATAGAAAGTAGATCCACGTTCCGATCGTCAGGCTCGATCAGCGATTCGACATTTTCCGCGGTTACCGTCGCATTGACCACGCGCAAGCGACCTGCGGAAATGTAGTCAGCGAAATTGACTTTTAGTTTGGCGACCTCGACGGGGTCGCCCTCCACCCAGACGCCTTTCCAGCCGAGCGTCAACAGGAGGCGCGTCGTATTTTCACGTCCGTCACCCACGCCAATTTCAATGAAACGACTGCTTCTTTCACCAATTTTATTGAAGATATGCGCCAGACATCCGTCTTCGCAGCCCTGTGAAAAAACCTGTGCCATGCAGGTTTCCAGACCTGCGGGCCCTCCACGCATGGCAATCTCAATTTGCCCAAGCTGCACACAGAGGTCGCGCACCAATGAAAGTTGATACTCGCTGTTGCCCTTGATTTCCGCGAAGTGTGCCAGAAGAAGCTGCGTAGCCGCCGCGCTGGTCGAGTCATTCATTTGTGGCGAATCCGTTCCCTCACTGGTCGCGACCTCGTTCTAACTAGTTCGCTCAAAGCGCGGACCCGGCCGGGATACACCAAAGTGCATAAGGAGAAGAGTATCCGCAAGACGAAATAGTTGCTCCTCCACTGACCATGTTGATATTATAGGCTGTTCCAGTGGCGGTGTACGTCGGAATGGCGTATTGAGATCTTGAAGTCGAATAAGCTAAAGCGTAATTCCATGGAACAACAGTATAGTTTGTCAAAAGCGATTGGCTGCTATTGACAGTTGGAGCTTCTACAATCCATTCCGCGCTGGTACCCTGGAACGTCGTGCCCGCCGGAGGATTGAATCCAATATATGTACTTGTGTTGTTTGTAAGGTTGACAAGATACGCATTGCCAAGAGGCGCAGTCGTCGAATACCAAATATAGGCCTCTATGAGATTTCCCGGCGCGATCGAGAGATTTGTTATCCGAACGGAGGCGGCGGGATACCACTCGTACCAGAGGGAATAAAATTGCTGGGTGGCTCCATTCAAACAATATGCATCGGATTCCGAACCGGCTTGAAGGACATCGTTGGATCCAAGTCCATCGAAACCGGGCCATTCCGACGAGTACTCCCACCCCCCGGTACAAACTCCAAATGCTTGCTGTGCAAAAGGCACTGTCCACTCAGCCAAAACAAAGGACTTGCTGCTGTTGTAGGGCGCTAATGGCTCGTAGTTCGCGTATCCGCTCCAATTTGTGCTCGACGACACAGTAGTGTTCACCAAGTTGGGCGGGGTCGTCGGCTTGCTAATGTTCCGAAGTCCTGTTGGCCCATCTCCGGCGGTGGGGGGGATTTGCTGAGAAGCAACTTGCGCCAGGTTCTTTGGCGGACCATGAAAAATATTTGTTCGCTGCAAAATCGGTGTAACCCGGTGCTTGCTTGCGGCCATCATTTTCTTCCAGAAGGCGTGAGCCTTAGGGTCCCTGACCGGGTCGGGCCTTGGCGGAAGCCCAAACGTCCGGAGTTCCTCATCGGTCGCGGCCATGTAGTCGAAGCTCGGTGGCGGCGCCGGGCGAGTCACATAATCCAGAACTGCTGCCGAAGCCGCCGATTCAACACCGGGGCCCTGGTTACCGGGGACAATGTGGGGCGCAGCCTGGCTCGAGCCGGAAACCCCTTCGGGAGCGAGAGGGTCCGCTTGAGCGGGCAAGGATGGTCCAAATGATAAAGTCGCACTAATGGCGAGGACGATGGCAGGGGTAAAGTAATCCGCACTCATCCGGTATTTCCCTTTTTTCGTTTGACCACGGAGACAGTCAAGCGCTGAAATACCGTCTCTTACAACCCCAGACAGCCCGAGCATAGTGAATTCAATTGCATGTTGGTCAACAAATTCTTCCGGCCCCCTGAACCTGTCAGCGCCACCAATGTCAATTCCATATGGAGACGAGAGACGTTATGTCTTCCCACGAATTGCTCACCGCTCGCTTGTTGTTCGACGGTCAGGCATGCTCTCGACAGGTTGGACACCCTCTCAACTGGAAGTACATCCGCGCTCACCGGCGATCGGGTAAAATTCACGAACCTCCGCGTTGGAAGACGTGCTGAAAATTATCCAACAATTCCATTTCAACCCTAGGTTGACTTATGGATCTTTAGAATCTGGCCGGCCCGGATGTGGTATATGAAGCGCAACAATGCATCGGCGACAGGGGGAATAATGCGCTCTCTAGGCCCAAGTCGGGCCCGCATATAGTCAACCGATATATCCTCAATCGGCCCGCCGAATGCCCTCTCAAGAGCGGCTCTGATACGCAGCAACGGATAGTAGCGGCAGTCGTCGTCTAATCTCTTGCCGCTCATCTCAATCCATTGCGCGCGCGTCAGGCCTTCCCTGTAAAGGCCAAAACCCAGACGGTGGCAAAGGTCAAAATACGCGCGCCTCGCCGATCCTTCCGCGCGCAGGCGATGCGCGAAGTAAAGGCCGACATGGCCTTCATACCAGGTTTCGACGATCGGAAACGCCGCGACGAACAATCCGCCTGGGCGCAGGAGGCGGAGCACATCGAAAATGACTCTTTCGGGATCGGTGACGTGTTCGAGCACCTGGTTCGACACCACGACGTCAAAGTGAGCGTCGGGAAAATCGGCGCGCTGATCGTCGATTCTGACCACGCGGTCCCTAGCGGCGGGGTTGAGGTCGTCTCCCCATCGTTCGTGATAACCCGCAAATGTATCGGCCCCCCAGATATCCAGGCCCGCCGATCGCCCAAGAGCGACCGTATCGCCCGAGCCGCACCCATAGTCGAGCACACGGCCACCCGCGCTCGCCGCAAGCCGGATGAAGTATCGATAGTTGAAAGGAACAGCGGAATGTGGAGTCATGAATTCTACGCCGCGCTTTTGCAAAGGTGGGGACTAAACTTTCGGCGACAACGCAGCGACGATCGCGAAACGCTTAGCCGCGCTTTTGACGCATTTGCATCCGGATTTCACTGCCAGGCAGTGCCTCGCGGCGTGTCTTCGTCCAGAGCAAGCGCATGAAGCGGCAAATGATCGTTCGGAAGGACTGGCGCCTTGCTCAGAGAAAACTCGGCATGCAGGTCAAGGAACCCGTATATTTCCGACGAAGTGTGAACTGAGAAATGCGCAACGGACATACGCCATTCAATGATGGTCAATTGCTCCCCTGTCATATCCGAGAAGCCGACATCGATGAAATAGTCTCCGCGGGAAAGCCGGGTATCGATATCAAAACAAACAGCAACCGTTTCGCCCGCTTGAATTGAAGGCATCTCGCGGCCAAGCAGGATGTTCGTCACACCGAAGAGGTAAACGTTGTCCTTTGATTTGATGACGATGCCGTAACAAGGTCGGAGCACTCGCTGCGCTGAAGATATCTGCATGGCGATGCCGAGCCGCTCGCCTTTATTGACAAGCGGGCTTTTGAGATGGCGGCGAGCATCGAGCAGTTGCACGTCGATGATTTGTCCGGTCCCGACGCCTGCTGAGCGTTCATGCGAATTGTAGTGAGCACGGGTCGCCAAAAGTGCGGGATTGGGTGGCCAGGAAAATGCGGCGGCGATCAGCGGATCTTTCTCAGTCGAGACATCGCGTTCCTCGTTGTCCGCCAAGGGTGCCGCTGGCGCCTCTTCCACGCCTTTCGTCAATTCGCTCCCGACTTGTCCGCCATAAAGAACTTGGCGATAGACTTTGACAGCGTCGCCCGGTGATCCGTCCAGGATCACTCGTCCCGACTTCAGGACAATGCCTCTGGTACAAAACCGGCTCATCATTACCGTGTCGTGCGTGACAAAGATTATCGTCTTTCCGGCATCCTGGAGCTGCTTGAAGCGGTCAAAGCATTTGTTCTGGAATCTGGCGTCGCCAACGGCCAAGGCCTCGTCGACAATCATGACGTCTGGCTCGATTGCGACTGCCGCGGCGAAGGCTACGCGCAGGAACATTCCGGACGAATACGTCCTCATGGGCCGCTCGAAAAAATCACCAATATCGGCAAATTCGGCGACACTCCTGAGCAGCGCCGGAAGTTCGGACTTTGATGCGCCATGTATCATACAGAAGAATTCGGAATTGCGCCGACCCGTCCATTCCGGATTAAAGCCGGCCCCAAGCTCAAGGAGCGCCGAAATCCGTCCCCGAACTTTCACCGATCCTGACGTTGGCTGCATCGTGCCCGCAATAAGCTGCAGCAAGGTCGATTTGCCCGCGCCATTGGTGCCTAGGAAACCGACCGTTTCGCCCCGTCTGATTTGAAACGTGACGCCGCTGAGCGCAGGAAAGACGGACGAGCCGGCGCCACGAAGGACGTCCATTGCGCCGCCGCCGTCAATTGGAAAAGACTTGGAAACGTTTTGAACCTCGATCGTGGGAGTGTCGGCGTCATTCACGACCGGCCCCCTTCCAGCATGTTGCGCGCCTGCAATCGGTGAGGCCCCCAACTGAGTGTTCGGTTTCGTGAGTGAAATCAGACGAATCCATCCCGCGCATTCCACCTCAACTCGACAGGTCGGTTAGCCTCTTCGCGTGTAGGCGCCTCACCTTCAAAAATTCCGGCTTGTCGATATTCCTCTATTCGATCAGGATGAATCCAAAATCCATCATTGGCATAGGAAAAGGCGACGTGCGGAACGAGACAGCCATTCCTACGTTCAGCATGAAAATAGCCATAACCCAGCATAGTCTGGACCACGAGGGGGTCACGATTTGCATTCTCCAGCATCAGCAATGGTTTCTGATTTCGAAAAAGGCTGGCGGCCCCTTGCAGTGCAGGTCCTTCATGGCCTTCCACGTCCATCTTGATTGCGGCGACGCGCCGCGCCTCGATTGCCCGACTAGCAAGTATGTGATCAATTGTCGTCGCAGGGACCGCCTTGATCGCGAGCTTCACGACATCTTCGCCACCAAGCGTTTTGGGCGAATGGCTATCCGCCAAATCTGCTACCAAGAAAGCGAAGTAATTGTCCAATGTTGCGCCAGTCGAGGCGAGACCTGTGACTGCGACTCCATTCATCGTCGGAACGTAGAATACCAGCTCGCCTCCTTGAGCGCTGACTGCAATATTAACGTAATCGTAGTGCCCTGGCATCAAAGCCGCGAGTCGCCGCAAGGCGGGCATATTGAATGGCATCGCTTCGATCGACAATATTTTCGACCGGCAGCCGCGATGCCGCATCGCGACTGCACTGTAGCCCCAATGCGCGCCAACATCAAGAACAACTGCGGCCTCGGGAAATATACGAAATACGTCGTAGGTTTCGCCAAATGCCTTTAGCGAGCGATCAAACTCTTCACGATCCAGGTAGATGCGCTCAAGGTAGTCTTCATTGGTCGCGAATTCCAATTCCTCAAAGGGAATCGTGTCTTCGGGCGCAAGTGAGCCGCGATGCATGCGCGAGTAAAGCGCCTTAATCTTGGCGATGTTCTTTTCTTTTTTCGCGTTCAAAATGTGATCTTCCAGATTGACATTCGAAATTACATCACGTCGGCAAATCTAAGCCTCAGTCGGCGAAAGGCCTCGTAACACGCTATAGAGAATAGGCTGAGACCGGACGCAAATACTAAAGTGCCGATCAAGCCATAAGGCTTCGCACCTCCCAGGATCGCATATCTGTAGCCCTCGATTATCCCTGCACCGGGGTTGAGAAGCGCCACAAGCCGCCATCGCTCGGGCATCGTGCTAATCGGCCAGATGACAGGTGTCAGCCAGAACAGGAAGGACATAATATTAGGCGCGATCGCGCTTACGTCCCTCGAGATGACGTTCAAGCCGGACACCAGTATTGCAATTGAGGCCGTCAAAACAAACTGGCATCCTATCCAAAAAGGCAAGGTCAGGAATGCGAGCGAGAGGGCCTGTCCCTGCGCCAGAAGGGCTGATAATACCACCACGAGGACAACCAGATGCACCGCGAAAGCTGCCAAAACGTTTGAGGCCGGCAGTAGAATTACCGGGAATACGATCTTCTTGACCAAGTGCGGATTGCTCGTGATGGATGCCAAGGACGTATTGACTCCTTCGGCAAAAAATAGCCACGCGCTGAGACCTATGGCGAGCGACAAACCGTAGCCTGGACCCACCGATCCTCTCATGCCAAGTCCGAAGTCAAGCGCGACCCAGATGACGGCGATCGTCGTCAAGGGACCCACAAAGACCCACAAGCGACCTCCAACACTACCGGCGAAGCGTCGCTCGAACTCCATTCGCGTGAGGTAGAGGCAGAGCGTCAGTTTGCGGCGCAATCCATTATCCATCCGTTGCGCCTAAGTTTCCATCGATCTCAGTGAGCCCCGAGAGGTGTTCGTGCCAAACGACACAACTATTCGAATTGCGGCACGATTCCAAGGGAACAGGATCGTCTCGACGATCAGGTGCTCTTGATAGAGGATGCTTTCACGTTGTTCAATGCGCCCGTCGCGTCGTCGGCGCGATGCCGGCTGACCGGATACAGCGCTCATCGGGGCGCTCCTGCCTAATTCGATCGTGTTTGACACGGGTCCCAATTCAGGTGACACGCCGTGGCGCTGTGGTGCGCTGTCGTAAAGCTTGCAACGGCTGAGGCAAGACCAAGGTGAACACTACCAAAATCAATGTCCTTACGTCTCTTCGATTCTTTGCCTCGTCGACAGTCGTGGTTGGACATTCTCTTCCATTTTTCGGGCTGTCCGAAACGCTATTACGCTATATTCCCGCGTACAATGGTGTGACGTTCTTTTTCGTGCTTTCCGGCTTTATCCTGACGTTCAACTATCGAACGCTCGAGACGCCGGAAAGGGTGTGGCGCTTCGCGGTCGCTCGCTTCGCTCGCCTCTGGCCGCTTCACTTTACGACGTTCGTTCTTGCAATAATTCTTCTACCAGACCTGCGGGGCGTTCTCTTCACGCCCGTCGGTATGGCTAAGGCCGCGCTTAATCTTACGTTTATGCAATCGTTTGTGCCATTTCTTGGTTTTCAGTTTTCGTATAATTCCGTTTCCTGGAGCATTTCAGACGAGTTTTATTTCTATGCCTGCTTCGTCGGCCTTTTATCGTTCATCGGGCGTCCTTTTTCCCGACTGACTTGGATCGCCTTGGCGGGGCCAATCGTCATGGTCAGTATCTGCATTGCTTTGGCGCTGCCCTCTTACGATCCGAATCCGCTCGCCGCTTCTGGCGCCACGCTGATCTACATCCATCCGGTTGCTCGACTGCTGGACTTTGGAATCGGTATGGTCGCGGCTGCTCTGTTCCTTCAGTTTGGGCCGGCGCTTAAGGTTGCGCCGCGGAGGCTTGCGACACTGCTCGAAGCCGTCGTAATTCTCCTCATCATCGGAACCGCGGCCCTCACCTATTCATCCTTTGCGCGCGTATGGCCTTCGGCGCCGCCCGCAATCCTGCTCTGGCTGGAGCGTTCGGGCTCCTCTCCTATTTATGCGCTGGGCATTTTCATTTTGGCGTTCGAGCGGGGGCGCGTCTCCCGGCTTCTCAGGCACCCAGGATTGGTCCTTCTGGGTGAGATCAGTTTTGCGACATATTTGGCGCATCAGATAATATTGCGGTGGCTCGCGGCGCATCCGGCCGCTTTCGCAGACGTGCCTTTACCTGCGGCCTACGGCCTGTTCCTTGCGGCGGTTCTGTCAGGATCCTGGATCTTGTGGCGCTTCATCGAACGCCCTGCCCGGACGGCCATCTATCAACGCCTGGCGGTTGGTCCCGCAAGGTCCATCGCCCTTGAGGGAACGTGACGCTGGGCTAGGTGTTTGAGATTTGCGGCTCGGTCCAGCTTGCTGACGAGCAAAACGCTGCTCGAATCCGTCAGCTACGCCTATCCCTGTCCCGCAGAGCCTTTTCGCACGACGCCATCCGTTTCAGGCGGAATTGCTACTTCAGCAGGCGTGGGCGTTCGCCCTTCGAATAGGCCAAGAGAGCGATATTCTTCAACCCTGTCGGGATGAACCCAAAAGCCATCGTTAGCGTACGAGTATGCCAAATGCGGGGTGAGCCGCCCCTCGTGGCGTTCGCAATGAAAATAGCCATAGCCCATCATCACTGATGTGGCTTGCTGGTTGCGATTGGCCCCCTCAAGCATTAGCAGCGGTTTCTGCGTCGTAAACAGGCTTGCCGCCCCCTCCAATGCAGGCGCTTCGTGACCTTCAACATCCATCTTTACAGCTGCTACGTGAGGTGCGATATCGCCGCGCTCAAGCAAGATCGTATCAAGACACGCGCCGCGAATGCGGTTGACCGCAAGCTTGATCTCGTTAACTCCATCAGCTCTCCGGGACGGATAAGTTTGCGCCAAACCGGCGAGATGATCGGCGAAAAAGTCATCAAGCGTCCCGCCAGTCGACGACAATCCAGTCGCGGCGTGCCCGTTCAACATGGGGATATAAAAGGTAAGGATATTCTCTTGGGCGCCGACGGCAACGTTGAACCAGTCGTAGTTCCCTTTATCAAGCTCCTTTAGCGCATTAAGCGCGGAGGCGTTTGATCGCATAGCTTCAATTGAGATGATCCTGGCCTTGCATCCCTGATGCCGCATAGCGACGGCGCTGTACCCCCAATGCGCCCCGATATCGAGGACGACCTTTCCAGCAGGAAACGCTCGAAAAATATCGTATGGCGCCCGAAACTCAGAAAAGCTTCTCTCGAACTCCTCTTGTGAAGAATAGATTCTTCGCACGTAGCCGCCGAGATCGTCAAATCTAACGTCGTCGAATCGGACCGTATCGGAGGCCTCGAGTGCGTTGGCGTGAAGCCGTGCATAGAGGCTTCTCACCTGTGCGACGAGGACCTCTTGGGGGTTCGTCATTCGCAAGACTCCAAGTTTTGGTTTCTGCCGTCGCGGATTCGTATTCTAGCGGCCGAAGAAACGCGAAAACGCATTTCTCGGCGTTAGGTTCGAACGCGGCTTCACCATCAGATTTGTCGCAATATCATAGCGCCTGAATTCCTCAACCACCAAGAGATCGAAGGCTTTCATCAGCACATCGAACCGTTCGCGGTTCTCATTCCAGACTTCAACGAACATGATTGGGCGGCATCGCCGGATCAGCTTCTCGAGTCCTTCGATAACATCGATTTCCGCGCCTTCCACGTCGATCTTGATAAAATCAAATTTCCGACCGGCCACCATCTGATCGCCATTTTCAATACGGATTCGGCCATTTTCGGACGCTTCCACTCGGGCGCCGGCGACGTTGAACGCTTGGTCAATCTGAATGTCGCCGGTGCCGCTTCGGCGACCAAATGCCAATCCAAGGCAGGATTCGTCGATCGTCTTGAGCCGGTTCAACAGGCAATTCGTTTTGAGCAGCTCAACTACGCGGCCTTGAGGCTCCACAGGCAAAATCGCCGCCGCACCCATGACCTTCTCAAACCACACCGTATGGTTCCCAATATTGGCGCCGATATCCAGTATGCGCGCATTGCGCGGGACATGTCGGGCGATCAGGTTTAGTTCTTCGGGCTCGTAGAACTCGCCAACGTTGTGATGGGCTTGAATGCTGTCGTGCGGGTTCTCGACGAAGAAGCGGATTGTCTGCCCGTTGTGATCGAAAGAGACGATCGCCCCTTCGGCGGAAGCAAGGCGTCGGGTCGGTTGTCCTTCTTGCTGGTCCGCAAGCCTAATTTCAATGCCGTGCAAGATGACATTGGGGCGCCGGCTTTCAGGGATGTCGCCCGATGCCGGGCTCAGATCCTTCGCCAGGCGCGGATCCACGCTGATCAAATCAATCAGGAGGCGCTTACAATCCTTCAAGGCCGCATTGACCACAAAGGTCTGTCGAGCGGCGCCGTTGAAATAGAACGGCCCGTGCCGCAGCTTATCAATGTCGATCATGACCCCCGCTGCTGGTCGCACCGCTGGCGCCACCGCTTCGAGATCAAGATTGATAGCGACGTTCCCGGTGAATGCTTTTTCCAACGGGATGCGGATCATCGAAAACGCACCGTCCGTCGCTGGGCGCCCCCAAGACAGACTGAACCCTCGCGCACAATAGTCCGGCAAGGAATTCAAACGACCATCATACTTGAAGGCAAGCGGAAGCGAATATCCGATCTGATAGGCCGTCCAATCGAAAGCGGGATAGCGCTGAGCGTTGAAGGCCTGCTGCTGCCACGCCCCCCGGTCCGCGTCGAAGGATTGCGCTTCCGAGCGAGCGAAGAATGCTGTGCCTTCGACTACGTCATTCAAATAGAACATCGCGTCCTGCGCAATAAATTCGAACAGGCGATGAATGGTCGGAATATCGATGTCGTCGAGAACGAGAACGCCGCCCGGTTTGAGGCGTTGGGTTGCGGCAAGAAACTCCAGATCAGGAATTGGATAGGCCCTTGCCCCGTCGATCAGGACAATGTCCAGAGTTGGCGGAGGCGCCGGACGATCGCGCTCGGGTTCCAGCCGTTCAGTCGATATTTGAAGCGCTTCAGATGAAAGCCCGGGCAGACGCCTTACAAAATCAGACCGGGCCGTCGCGCCCTCGCTGTCGAGGAGATGAACGACGTGGCGACGAGCATATCTAGCAAATAGAATTGTTGAGACGCCGCCCCCCGTCTCAAGCGTCGAAAGCTCCGCCCCGGCGGGAGAATGGCGGCTCAAGTAATATTCGAGATGGCGCAGCGCCGCGTCGGTCAATGACTGGCTGCGATCCAAACCGCATTCTTTTCCGCTCGCAAAAGCTCGCGCAACAAAATCGAACTCAGTCATTGCGGCGGTCGCGCGACGATGGAACGGTAGATTTCTGTCTGGGAATCAACGGAAAACAATTGTTCGTAGAGCTTGGCCGCGCGTGGGTCTGGGCGCGGGTTGCCGGAAAGATCCACTGCCAGGATCTTCTGGCGCATCTCAGCTGCATCCTTTGTCTCTTCCACAAGAAGATCGTTGGGAACGTGTTCCCGAAACCCGCGAAAAGCCAGCGGCGTCGATATCATTGTCTTGCCGAAGGAAAGACTTTCGACGGTCTTGATAGAAATGCCTTGGCCTTCAGTAACAGGAAGGAGCACGACACGGGCGCCTTTGTAGTACTCAAACAGGCTCTCAACGCGGCCGACGAAGCAGTGCCGGTAAGGTTCGTAAATTGAATCCTTGTACATTTTGAAGAGAACATCGACGTTTCCAACGATCTGCAGCTTGAATCTGGCGTCAAGCTCAGGCGTCCAGACCTCTTCGAGGAACCAATGGATACTGTGATAATTCGGGTCGTTCCCGGAAGCCACGATCAAGAAATCGAACGGGTTGTTCGGCGGCCCTTCGGATTGTAGTCGCAGATAGTTTCGCGGAAACGCAGGGAAAATTGTCAGATGCCTGTGCTGGGGCAATTGCTCGCGAAAGACCGCAGTCTCATGCTCGTTGTAATGAATTAAGAGGTCCGCTTCACCGGCGATCGCCATCTCATCGCGAAGCGTATCCGCGAAGGAACTCGTCCGGCGGGTAAGCAGGTGCAGCGCATTTCCGTTCGCGTAGTGGTTGCTCTGGACGTCCTGCGTCTCCAGAACAAGCTGCGCTGCCGGTATGAGGGCGCGCACTTTCTTTGCGATCGGAATGTTGAAGTAATGATGACAGATGACGGTGTCTACTTCATGCGCGCCAATAAAATCTTTAAGTGATTTCGGAATGGACATAACGCGTGTGTGCAGGGTCTTGGCGTAGCCGACGCTTCGCCCGAGCGATTTCGGAAAATCTGTCCAGAACGTGGCGTGCTTGAACGGAACGCGCGAGCGTCCAGTATGACCGCGGAAATCCGCGTCGAGATCCGTCGTCATCGAATAGTAATAGCCCCAATAGGAGCTGCTGTTTCCGATCGTGATGAGCGGCGCGATTGCAAGAAAATAGGTCTTAAGTCCTAGATCCCTCATGCATTGCATCTGCCGTTTGAAGACCTCGTAGCTGCCACACGAATACCAGGCCGGTCCGATTACGACGACGCCGCGTTCCTTGCTTTCCAATGCACCCGACATCGCGGCGGCCTTAAATTCGCCGGATCAATCGGCGCGCCAGTTCCGAGAGCGCACTGGCGGCGCCCATGGAATTGCGCGCCGGCTTTGAATTGCCCGCGGCCAACTCAGACGCGGGCTTCCCAAATGAGGCAGAGAACGGCACGCGCATTTTGTCGTCGGCAAGGGCGTAGGTGGCCAAATACGCATTGTCGTGCGGGATCCTGCGGCGGTTGAAGTCCTGGAGCCACCAGCCGTCGCCGAGCGGGTCGAACGCGGGTGCGTCCGTCCGCCGGAACACTGCGGTCGTCGACACCAGTTCAACGAACTCAAACATCGGGTCTTCGGCAAGAAAGTCGCCTAGACGGCCAATCGTCGCGATGTGAACGTCGTCGAGGATCAATACGCCGCCGGGGCGCAAATGCGGGTAGAAAAAATAGTATTCGATCTCGGGAAAGGGATATCCATGCGGCCCATCGATGAGAATGGCATCGTAGGTTTGAAAGCCATCGAATTTGGGCAGCGTAAGCTGCGTGGGACCAAGGACCAAGTGAACCCGATCGTTCTGAGTCAAAGGACATGTTTCGAAAAAGTTGATGCTTGAGTCGCCGGCATGCACACGGTCGTCGATACAAAACACTGTGTGATGCTTGGAGATGTTCGAGAACATAATTGTCGATTTGCCGCACCCGGTCTCCGCTGAATACTGGATAGTCTCGGGCATCAACTCCTCGAGCCGCCGGAGCACGCGCGTCGAGAAAGCGCCTGCCACATGGGACCGGTTGCTGATATCGAGTTCGGCAATCTTGTCACTGATCAGCATGAATTAATACCTTCCGCAGACGCCGATCGATCGACGCGTTTCGACGGGCCTCAAGATGTCGATGAAATCTTTTTGACGTCCAAGGATCAAACGCGCGCAGCCATCTTATTGTTCTCTAATTATAGGACTTGCATGGTTTGAGTTATCGTCCCTCGGTTGTCCAATCGTTGCTCATTCCGCCGCCAGCTGGGACCCCGGAAACAACAAAAACCTTGGGTTGCATCCTAAATCTGGGCTTTTGCCGAATCATATCTGTCGAAAGCCGACCAGCGAAGGCTCCTCGAATCGAGATTTTCGGTAATGGGTGTTTGAGGCATCGTCAAGCCGGACGCTTTGAATAACGGATTCCGGCTGACAAGCGCTCGCGATCGTGCGGGTCGTTCTTGCGAGGGGCGATTGCTTTGGAATTACATCATCGCGCGGGGGAGACGCTCATGCCGCGTTCCGGCGGGCGCGGCTAGCCAGCCATGATCTATCTTGCCCCCGCTGTCATCAACAGGTCCCAAGTTCGCCCAGCGATCTTCCTTGTACGTTCTCCTCCGCCCGGACATTTCTTACGCCACCCGCATGAATTTCAAAATTTCATTCAGCCGTGAGCGGGAAAAGAAATGGGCCGGATCTGCCGTTGGGATAGGCGCTGGGCGAGCGGCCTCGGCCGTCGTCAGATACGGCTTAACGGTATAAAGGTCAGCTTCCGGCCAGCGCATCGTCGGGTCTCGTAGCACCTCGAGAAAATCCTGATGCTCGGGATGCCTGGGATCGCACACGTCACTCTCCACAAACTCGTCGGAGGTGAACGAGCCGATGTTGATAATCTTCAGAAAGAGCGCGCGATCGAAGCCCCAGGCTCGCGTCATCTCGATGAAGGCCGGCATTTGCCGATAATTCTTCTGCTGAACGACAAAGTTGATCGAGACATAGGGAACCTTGCGCGTTCGGCGGAGCCTGCTGAGATGATCCATGTTCTGCGTTATGACCGACCATTTTCCGGGCCTTCGAAGGTCCTCATAGGTGTCGGCCTGGGCGGCATCGATCGAGACGCTGATGCTGCCGACCATCGCGTGGATATTGGTCAGATCGTCCCATTCGCGGGCGGTGAGCAGCAGGCCATTGGTCAGGAGTTGAATGCTGACCCTGGAATGGCGCGCGGGGTCCATGGATCGGAGAAGCTGGCGGTAATGCTTCGATCCGAATGGGTCGCCGTCACCGCTGAGGACGAGAGTAACGGGCGCGTTTTCCATCAAGGGGAGCAGAATGCGATCGGAAAAACGGTCAAGCTTTTCGCGCTGCTCATTCTTGATGTTAAATAGGTCAACCCGACAGGACGGACAGGCCAGATTGCAGGAGGGGTCGTGCGAGAGGCTCAGCGTCAGGGGGGCGTCGTCCAAGGCAACCTTGTGGTTGTCTATGATGTCCCGAAGCCGAGGGTCCGCGATCTCGGCCTTCTTGGGAAGATTGCCGCCGAGGATTTCCGGACAATTGAGGCGGCTACAATATGTGTAGTCGCCATCGAGGACAGACCGGCGAATTTCCTGAATAGCCCTGCCGTTCCAAACGTCGTGGACAGGCTGCGTGTCGGTTCCGTCGGATACAGGATAGGGGAGAAGTCCGGGGCAATGACAGGCATAGATGTCGGGAACAGCATTTTTCTCTCGTCGCGCCTTGGTCGCTAACGTCCTGAATGGCTGGTCGCAAAACCGGTCCGAGAGATTTTGCAGAGCGACATTGGGAGAGTCAGACAGCCCGACAGTCGCTCGCTGCTGCGCAAGCGCAAGGTAAAGGCAATATTGAGAATGCGGGCAGGCTGAAAAGATCGATAAATTGATATTTGCGTTTGCCACCGCTTCTTTCCACATGCCCCGCTTGAGTTGAAGGCGGATCAGCAGAAACCGCATTATGAAATCATAGGCATATACTTCTTGGACCGGCTCGATCGAAGAAATCGTGTTAGCTACTTCGTAGACGACCGCCTCATCTGACTTAACCAGATATTCGATAATTGCCTCGTATATTTTTGAACAAACATAGGCGTCAAAAACATAGTTCGAGCCATAGTCGCAACGAAGTTTGAAATCCGCCGCGCGAATGTCGGAAGCATCGGATGCCTTGGCGCATTGTTCTAACGCCCGACCTAGTTTCGAGAAGTCGCGAGCGTCCCAAGCGGCGGAAATTTCCGGCAGTCGCGGCTCAACCTTCGAGAGAAGACGGTCCATGCCTTCTGAGCCGTCGAGTGAGATCAGGTGACGACCAAGGCTCGCTTCCAGATTCATGTAACCTCACTCCAGGAGGATAAACTCGGATGCGAAGTACGCACCGGTTACAGCGAGCCGTTGGGTCGACTATAGAAGCTCGCCGCAAGTTGCCGATCTCTTGGCGTTGCAGCTTGCGGCGAGTCTACTTCTGGACCCTCTTGCTATCGGTTTTGCAGGTATTGGATAGTGAAGGAACCTGGGCTGCCCGCCAGATATACGTGATAAGTTCCGCCAGTGCTGCACGCAGACAACATCGTGCCTTGCAGCGACGTCTGAGTGGAACTGGTGCTGTACGCGTAGAGGTAGCTGGTATCCGAGTTAAAGGCGAATAGGAAGTGGTATGTCCCGTCGAAATACCACAAGGCGGTCGAACAAATTTCCGCGTTCCACCCGGAGGCGAGCTGTGGCGCGGCGACGGCAGTCCCATTGGCCATGTGTCCCATCCCGGTTCCTTCCGCGATGGACCCCGCGGCCGTCGCCATGGCCGGCGAATGCAGCCTGGCCAATGCGCTCAGTTGAGCCGGGGTCGGTAGAGCCGGAACCTCCGCCAACGCCACTCCGAGCGTGCCGATCAAAACGAATGCGGCCACGGCCGCTGTCTTCAGGATTCTCAACGTCATAGCACTCCCCTTACGTTGTTGTCCGCCAGTTCCGGCCACGCAAGCCCGAAGCGATAGAACGGTTTCGACAACTGAATGCTTGGCCGATCATATTAGTACACTTGTTATCGCGGGCACCGCAAGTGAAATGGAGGCGCTTCGCGCGGCGCGGTCCGCGTGAGAACCGCTGCCTCAGTCCATCACCGCCGCGTGGTCCTGTTTGGCGGCGGCCGGCGCGGGCCTTGCCCCGCGTATGAGAAACAATAACGGAAATGCGCTGAGGCTCACCAGAGTCATGATCAGGAAGTCATTGGAATAGGCCAGAATCGCGGCCTGCTGGTTTATGATTCCCTCCAGCGCGGTCCGCCCGCCTTCGGTCGCCAGCGACAGAGCGCTCGCGACCTCGGGCATTTTCAGCGCATCGTTGAATGGCGTGATATTTTCGGCCAACTGGCTATGGAATTCGCTGACCATGTTGGTCAGTTCAGCAATGATCAGCGAAATGCCGATTGACGATCCGAGATTGCGGATCAATGTCCAGAGCGCCGTGCCGTCGGTGCGTAGCTCACCCGGCAATGTCGCGAACGCGACGGTGTTGAGCGGCACAAACACAAAGCCGAGGCCGAGACCCTGGACGACGCTATCGACGGCGATGGACCATGCCGAGGTATCGGGCGACCAATAGACCATCGCCCACAGAGATGCCGTCGACATGACGAGGCCGGCGAACACCAGGATGCGCGCATCGAACTTGCCGAGCAGGCGCCCGACAAGCATCATCGCGAAAAATGTGCCGACGCCGCGCGTGCCGAGGAGATAGCCGCTCGCCAGCACCGGGTAGCCCATCAGGTTTTGCAGATACGGCGTCACCAGCGCCAGGGTTGCGAGCAGAATGATGCCGATGATGAACATGAACAGCACCGCGATAGAAAAATTCCAGTCGCGAAACATTTTCAGCGGAACAAACTGCCGGTCTGTCGTGAGCGAATCGGCGAAGAAGAAATAGAATCCGATGATCGCCAGCAAGCCTTCGACAATGATTTCGTTCGAGTCGAACCAGCCCTGATCCTGGCCGCGGTCGAGCATCATCTGGAGCGCGCCGATCCCCAGCGACAGCGTCAGGAAGCCGAACCACGCGAACGGAACATCACGCTTGATGATGCTTTCCCGCATGAAGGCGGAAAGTCCGAGCACTGTGAGGATGCCGAACGGCAGATTGACGAAGAACACCCAGCGCCAGCTGTAGGAATCGGTCAGCCAGCCGCCAAGCGTCGGTCCCATGATCGGACCGAGCATGACGCCCATGCCCCAGATCGCCATCGCCGAGCCGCGCTGCGCGGGCGGATAAATGTCCAGCATCACCGCTTGCGAGACCGGCACCAGCGCCGCGCCGAACACGCCTTGCAGCAGGCGGAAGGCGACCATCTGCTCGATGCTTTGCGCCGCGCCGCACAGCATCGAGGCAACGGTGAAACCGGCGGCGCAGACGATGAACAGCTTTTTGCGGCCAAAGCGCTGCGCCATCCAGCCAAGCGGTGAGGTCATGATCGCGGCGGCGACGATGTACGACGTCAGCACCCAGTTGACCTGATCCTGCGTGGTCGACAGGGAGCCTTGCATATAGGGCAGCGCGACATTGGCGATCGTCGTGTCGAGCGCCTGCATGACGGTGGCCATCATCACGCAGACCGTCAGCATGACGCGCATCGCCGGCGCCATCGGCTCGGTGGCTAGGGCGCCGCTCATTTTTGCGCGGCGCTCGCTCGCGAAAGGCCCGGAATCCAGCTTCTTGCGTAGTCGAGGATGCCGCCGATCGAGCGCGAGCGCTCCGTGTCGATTGAGACATAGGCGCTCATGCCGGAGCGAAGTTGCGCATTATCCTGGTTATCGTCGATGCATACGCGCAGCGGCACGCGCTGAACAACCTTGACCCAGTTGCCGCTGGCGTTTTGCGGCGGAAGCACCGCGAACTGCGCGCCTGTGCCGGGGGCGATCGAGCACACCTTGCCGCGCCACTGACGATCGGGGAAAGCGTCGACCGTCACGGTCGCGCGAAGGCCGGTATGGACATAGGTGAGATCGGATTCCTTCGGATTGACATCGATCCACAAACCCTTGTCCGCGACGATCGCGAATACCGGCGCGCCTGCGGGCGCGACGCGGCCAAGCTGGATCTGCGTCACCTGCGTCGCGATACCGGCGATCGGTGCGACGATCTTTGTGTTGGCGAGATTGCGCTCCGCGTCCTCGACTTGCGCCTTGGCCTGGATATAGTCCGGAAACTTGTCGATCGACGCCTCGAGTCCGCCGCCCATTTTCACCAGCGTGGCGCTCTGCTGCTGCTGGACGAAGGCAAGAATCTGTTTTGCCTGGATGAGCGCGGCGGCGGCGGTGTCGCTATCGACGCGGGTGCCGGCATGCTGATTCAGCAGCGCCATCTTGCGATCGTAATCGGCTTGCCGCAGGTCCACGGCCTGCTTGCCCATTTTGATCTGATCTTCGTTGGACAGGTAGGACGAGCGCAGGTTCTCGAACGCCGCCTGCGCCGCGGCGAGGCGGCCGCGCGCCAGCGCCAGCGCTGTGCGATAGGGCGCCGTATCGAGTTCGAACAGCGCGTCGCCAACCGCGACCCGCTGTCCCTCGACAACCCGGATGTTGTCGATCGCGCCGGACACCTGCGGCGTGATGAGCACTTTTTCCGCGGCGACATACGCATTGTCGGTGCCGACAAAGCGCCCGCCGCCGAGCCACCACGCAAAGCCGATGCCCAGCGCCGCAAGCGGCACGACGACAAGCAGAATACCGCGCGCCACGCGGCGGCGCGGTTTCGCCGGGGCCGGCTTTGGCGTCGGGGGAGGGGGCGGAGCGGCCTGCGGCTGGGAAGGCGCAGCGGGTTGGGGCGCGGGCGCCACCGAGGGGGCGCTGTCGCCATGGCGATCGCGCGGATTGAGCGGCGTTACTTGCGACACGGATCTACCCTTTGCTCAATTCGGCTTTGAGATTGGCTTTGATGCGGGACATGTTGGCGGTCATTGCGGCGATCGAGGGAGCGTCGACTCCGGCAAGCGCGCCCTTCATCAGTTCTTCGCCAAGCGCGCCGAGCCGCTCGAGCGTCGGCGTCGCTTTTTTGGTGAGGTAGAGGCGGTTGGCGCGCCGGTCCGCGGCGTCGTCGCGCCGCTCGACAAGGCCGAGCTCACAGAGCTTGTCGATGAGCCGCGCCAGCGTGATCGGAGCGAGGTCGAGCACGTCGGCAAGCTCGCTTTGCTTGGCGCCTTGGCAGCGCTGCAGGCGGGCCAGAACCGCCCATTGCGCGCGGGTCATATTGAGCTGGCGGGCGCGCTGGTCGGACACGGTCCGCAACAGGCGCGCGACGTCGCTGAGGGCGAAGGCGAACTCCTTGGCGGGGCTCGTAGGCATGCTTTTCGCGAGGCTCATGATAAGTCAGCTTATAATGAGCCAGGCGCAGAAGGCAAACGAAAATGTCGAAGGAGAGGCAATCGGGAGAAATTACATGGCGGGGATGTTGTCAGAGGCGCCCGACCAGCTCCAAATCCGCGTCAAGTTTTGCCAAGCCTTTTTGCTTTTTTGCCAAGCTTTTTGCCAAGGATCTCCAAGCTTTTGTCAAGTTTTTCCAAACAATCTGTTGGCGGTTTTGTGGAATATCAAGGGCTTGAAGCCAGAAATCCCGAAAACTGGTATCTGCCTCCGTCTTGCGCGCTTTCCGGTGGCCGGAAGCCTTGTAAGAGGCACACCGCCCCACATCTCAAGCTACCACGCTTGTGGCTTTTCAGAAAGAAATAACTTGCCGCCCCTCTGTTCCTTCCGCTCGCTCTCTTGACGGCTGGCGGATTGCCTCTGTTACCCTGACTCCATGCCCCTCCGTTCCGGCTCCTCAAAAGGCTTCGGCTCACGCGTCGGCGCCCTGTCATGACGCCCGCCCAGACCCGCGTTCTCGCCGCGACCATCCTCGGCTCGAGCATGGCGTTCGCCGACGGCAGCATCGTCACCGTCGCCATTCCCAGGATGCGCGAAGCGCTGGATGCGTCGCTGGCTGAGATGCAATGGGTCGCCAACGGCTACACGCTGATCCTGTCAGCGTTTTTGCTGCTCGGCGGCGCTGCGGGCGACAGGTATGGCTTGCGCCGCGTTTATGGTCTTGGCGTCGGGCTGTTCGCGCTCGCTTCGTTTGCCTGCGCGCTGTCCGGCGATGCGCTGCAGCTGATCGGCGCGCGGGCGGCGCAGGGGCTTGGCGGCGCCATGATGGTGCCCGGCAGTCTGGCGCTGCTCAGCGCGCATTTTCCGCCGCAGGAGCGCGGGCGCGCCATCGGCGCCTGGGCGGGCGCCACCAGCATCGCGGCGGCGTTTGGACCGCTGCTGGGGGGCTGGCTGATTGACCACGCGTCCTGGCAGACGATTTTCCTCATCAACCTGCCCATCGCCGCGATCGCGCTGGCGATCATCATCACGGGAATTGCCGACCTGCCGACAGGCCCCGCGCAACCCATGGACTGGGCGGGAGCGCTGCTCGCCGTCGCCAGCCTTGGCGCGCTCGCCTTCGGTCTCACCCTGCTCGGCGAGCCCGGCGCGCCGCCCGACCACGCGCTGTGGATCGGTCTGGCGGGCCTCGTGCTGTTCGGCCTGTTCCTCGCCTGGGAATTCATCACGCCCGCGCCGATGATGCCGCCGCGCCTGTTTGCCATGCGGCAGATCGCCGGCGTCAACGCGTTGACGCTGCTGCTGTATTTCGCACTCGCCGGCGCGATCTTCTTCATCCCATCGACGCTGATCAACGCCGATGGCTGGAGCGCGGCGAAATCCGGCTCGATCTTCCTCGCCTTCACCGCGATGCTGGCGACGCTGTCGCGCTTCGGCGGCGCCATCGCCGATAAGTTCGGCGTGCGCCTGCCGCTGACCGTCGGCCCCGCCGTCACCGCGGCGAGCTTTGTCGCGCTCGGCCCCGCCGTCGCCGACGGCGGCTACTGGAGCGCGATGATCCCCGCGATGCTGCTGATGGGCCTCGGCATGGGCATCACCGTCGCGCCGCTCTCGACCGCCGTGATGAACGGCGCGCCGGCGGGACAATCGGGGATCGCCTCGGCGATCAACAACGCGGTGGCGCGAGTGGCGGGGTTGATCGCAGTGGCGTCGTTGGGGGCGGTCGCGGGCGAAGCGCTGGTTGGAGGATCGCGCGAGGCGGCGCTGGCGGGGTTTTCGCGGCTGACGTGGATCTGCGCGGCGGCGGCGGGTGTGAGCGCGGTGGTGGCTTATGGGGTGTTGAGGGATGAAGGGAGGGGGTGAGGGGGGAGTCGCTCTCACCGTCATTGCGAGCAACGCGAAGCAATCCAGACTGGGCCGCAGCGCCATACCTCGAGTCTGGATTGCTTCGCGTTGCTCGCAATGACGAGGTTAGCCCCGCCTAATCGATTCGTGTCCCACCTCCGGCAAGCTCGTCAGCAACCGCGCCCCGCGCCCATACGTAAACCACGCCCACGACCAATTCGCGTAGACCATCAGCCGGCTGTGGAAGTCGACGAGCAGCATCAGATGAATGAGCGACCAGGCGAGCCAGGCGACGAACCCGGTTAGCTTGATGCGGCCGAATTGCGCCACTGCGCGCGAGCGGCCGATGACCGCCAGCGTGCCGAGATCGCGGTAGCGAAACGGCGGCGGCGCCGGCTGTCCCGCGATCCGCGCCTTCAGCGCGAGGCCGACGTAATGCCCTTGTTGCTTCGCCACCGCGGCGAGGCCGGGAAGCGGCCCGCCTGATATCTCGAGGTTCGACACGTCGCCGATGGCGTAGATCTCGGGATGCCCGGGAACCGAGCAATCCGCCGCCACGCGGACCGCTCCGTTGCGCGACGCGCACGCGCCGAGCCAGTCCGCCGCCGGCCGCGCTTTGGTCCCCGCGCACCAGATGATGTTGGGCGTTTCGATGCGTGCATCGCCAACGGTGAGACCCTTCGCGTTGATCTCCCGCACTGCTTGACCAAGCAGCACTTCGATGCCGAGGCCTTCCAGCGCGTGTCCGGCATAGGCAGAGAGTCGTTGGGGAAAAGCCGGGAGGACGCGGCTGCCGGCCTCGCACAGCACGACGCGCGCGCTGCGCGGATCGATATGCTTGAAATCCCTCACCAGCGTCATCCGGGCCAGCTCGGCGATCGTACCCGCCATCTCGACGCCGGTGGGACCGGCGCCCACCACGGCGAAGGTCAGAAGCTCCCGGACACGGACCGGATCGTCGCATTGCTCGGCCAGCTCGAAAGCGCCGAGGAGATGGCTGCGAATGGCCAGCGCATCCTCCAGCGTCTTGAGCACCTGCGTGTGCTGCGCCCACTCGTCGCGGCCGAAATAGCTGTATGCGGCCCCCGTCGCGAGGATGAGATAGTCGTAAGGCAGCTCCCTTCCGTCGGCGAAATGGATCAGCCGCCGGTCAGGGCTGATGCCGACGACCTCCGCCATCAGCACGGCGGCGTTTTGCTGGTTGCGCAGCAGGACCCGGTTCGCGGTCGCGATGTCGGCGGGCGACAGGGCGGCGGTCGCGACCTGATAGAGCAGCGGCTGGAATACATGGTGGTTGGTTCGATCGACCAGCGTGACATCGGCATCAGCGCCCTTGAGCGCCTTGGCCGCAGCCATGCCGCCGAATCCGGCGCCGATGATAACCACTTTGGGTCGAACATTGCTCACCTTCGACGCCCCCTCAGCTCCCCCGATACGTCGCATAGCTCCACGGCGTCACCAGCAGCGGCACGTGGTAGTGCGCTTTCGGGTCGGCGATGGAGAAGCGGATGGGGATGAGGTCGAGGAATGCAGGTTCGGCGGTCTTGACGCCGGAGCGGCGGAAATATTCGCCGACGTGGAAGACGATCTCGTAGGTTCCGACGCGCGCGTCCGCGGCGGCGATCAGCGGCGCGTCGGTGCGGCCGTCCGCGTTGGTCGTGGTCTCGGCCAGTGGCGTTCGCACGCCATCCGCCGCCACGTTGAACAATTCGATCGGCACGCCGCTGGCGGGGCCGCCGCGGACGGTGTCGAGGACATGCGTCGAAAGCCCGGCCATCATCATTCTCCATGAACCCAGACACGCAGGCTTACAGGTTTTTGATCGATGCAGATACGGGCGCCTTTCGGCAAAAACTGCGCGTTCCATGCGTCTTGAGCATAGCTGGACAGCGCCAGCGCGAATTGCAATAAACTTCCGCGCGTGAGAAGAGCGAGCCCATAAGCGGGCGGCGCAACGGCGGCGCCAGCGGCCTGAACGAGACCATCAGGGGGACGCATGAGCGAGGCAGACAAGGGCGATAGCGCCGAACGCGGCGAGTGGCTCGAGGCGCTCGATTCGGTGGAAGCTTTCGAGGGCATGGACCGCGTCGACGAATTGCTCGATGCAGTGGTTTCTTCGGCCCGCCGTAAGGGCGCCAGGCTGCCGTTCGCCGCCAACACCGCCTATGTAAACACCATCCATCCGCAGGATCAGCCGACCCATCCGGGCAACCGCCAACTCGAACAGACGCTGCGCCGGGCCATTCGCTGGAACGCCGCCGCGATCGTCATCAAGGCGAACCACGAGTCCTCGGAACTCGGCGGTCATATCGCCAGCTTTCAATCCGCGGCGACGCTGTACGACACCGGCTTCATGCATTTCTGGCACGCGGCGAACGAGCGGCATGGCGGCGATCTCATCTATTTCCAGGGCCATATCTCGCCCGGCATTTACGCGCGCGCCTTCGTCGAAGGGCGCCTGAGCGAGGAGCAATTGCTCAACTTCCGCCAGGAGGTCGACGGGAAGGGCGTTTCCTCCTATCCGCATCCCTGGCTGATGCCGGATTTCTGGCAGTTTCCGACCGTCTCGATGGGTCTTGGCCCACTGATGGCGATCTATCAGGCGCGATTCCTGAAATATCTGCACAACCGCGGCATCGCCGACACCGCCAAGCGCAAGGTCTGGGCGTTCTGCGGCGATGGCGAAATGGACGAGCCGGAATCGCTTGGCGCGATCTCGCTGGCGGGGCGCGAAGAGCTCGACAACCTCATCTTCGTCATCAATTGCAATCTGCAGCGGCTCGACGGGCCGGTGCGCGGCAATGGCAAGATCGTGCAGGAGCTCGAAGCGGATTTTCGCGGCGCCGGCTGGAACGTCATCAAGTGCCTGTGGGGCTCAAACTGGGATCCGCTGCTCGCCAGGGACACGCAGGGCAAATTGCGCCAGGTGATGGAAGACTGCGTTGACGGCGAATATCAGGATTTCAAGTCGAAGAACGGCGCCTATATCCGCGAGAAATTCTTCGGCCGCACCCCCGAAACCGCGGCGATGGTCGCCGACTGGACCGACGATCAGATCTGGGCGCTGACGCGCGGCGGGCATGATCCCATCAAGGTCTATGCCGCCTATAAGGCCGCTGTGGATCATGTCGGCCAGCCCACGGTCATCCTCGCCAAGACGGTCAAGGGTTATGGCATGGGCGACGCCGGCGAAGGCCAGATGATCGCTCACCAGCAGAAGCATCTTGCCGGAGCTGCGCTGAAGCAGTTCCGCGACCGCTTCAAGATCCCCGTCTCCGACGATCAGCTCGAGCAAGTGCCGTTCCTAAAGCTTCCCGAAGACAGTCCGGCGATGAAATATCTGCGCGAGCGCCGCGCCGCGCTGGGCGGCTACTTGCCAGCGCGGCGACGAACGAGCGAGCCGCTCCCCATCCCGCCGCTGTCCGCGTTCGACGCAATGCTGAAAGCGACCGCCGAGGGGCGTGAGATTTCCACGACGATGGTGTTCGTGCGCATCCTCACGACCCTGCTGCGCGATAAAAACATCGGCCAGCGCATTGTGCCGATTGTGCCTGACGAGAGCCGCACGTTCGGCATGGAGGGCCTGTTCCGCCAGGTCGGCATTTTCAGCCAACAGGGACAGCAATACAGGCCCCAGGACGCGGATCAATTGATGTATTACCGCGAGGACGCCAAGGGGCAGATCCTGCAGGAGGGCATCAACGAGCCGGGCGCGATGGCCTCGTTCATCGCCGCCGCGACGTCCTACTCGACGTCGAACCAGCCGATGATTCCGTTCTATATCTATTACTCGATGTTCGGCTTCCAGCGGGTTGGCGATCTGTGCTGGGCGGCGGGCGACATGCGCGCGCGCGGCTTTCTCATCGGCGGCACGTCGGGTCGCACGACGCTCAACGGCGAAGGCTTGCAGCACGAGGACGGGCACAGCCATCTGCTCGCGTCGACGATTCCCAACTGCGTGGGTTACGATCCCACGTACAGCTACGAACTCGCCGTCATCATCCAGGCCGGCCTCAAACGGATGTATGCCGACAACGAGGACGTCTACTATTACATCACCACGCTGAACGAGAATTACCCGCATCCCGAAATGCCGAAGGGCGCGGAGGAGGGAATCCTCAAGGGCATGTACAAGCTGCGCACTGTCGAATCAGAGAAGAAGGGGCCGAAGCTGCGCCTGCTCGGCTCCGGAGCGATCTTGCGCGAGGTCGAGGCGGGGGCCGAACTGCTGGCGAAGGATTTCGGCGTCACCTCGGAAATCTGGAGCGTCACCAGCTTCACCGAACTGCGCCGCGACGGGCTCGACGTCGAGCGCTGGAACATGCTGCATCCCGAGAGCAAGCCTCGGGTCTCGTATGTCGAGCAATGCCTGGGCAAGGGCGCCGGCCCGGTCGTCGCCTCCACCGATTACATGAAGGCGATCGCCGACGGCATCCGCGATTTCGTGCCGGGCCGGTACAAGGTTCTGGGCACCGATGGTTTCGGGCGCTCGGACTACCGCCGCAAGCTGCGCTCTTTCTTCGAGGTCGATCGCTTCCACGTCGCGGTCGCCGCGCTAAAATCGCTCGCCGACGATCAACTGCTGCCATCCAAGAAGGTTGCCGAGGCGATCAAGCTTTACAAGATCGATGCCGAGCGGGCGAGCCCGGCGCGCAACTGATCGACCGCTGACAACTCTATACGCTGCTCGCGCAGGGGGAACCGCCTTGGCCAACACTATCGACGTAAAAGTGCCCGACATCGGCGACTTCAAGGACGTGCCGATCATCGAGGTGTTCGTCAAACCCGGCGATGTGGTGAAGGCCGAAGATCCGCTGATCTCGCTGGAGTCCGACAAGGCGACGATGGACGTGCCGGCGCCCGTTGCCGGCATCGTGCGCGAGATCGTCGCCAAGGTCGGTGACAAGGTTGCGATGGGCTCGCTCGTGCTTCGGCTCGAAGAGAGCGGCGGCGCATCCGCCGCGCCGGCGGCCACTCCCGCATCGAAGCCAGCGCCGGTTCCGGCTCCCGCGCCGGCTCACGCATCATCGGCCGCGATCGCCGCGGCGATCCCCGCGCTCGACGCGCAGCCCGCGCCGTCGCAGAAAGGCGGCGGCCCCGCGCTGCCCGACTTCTCCGGCGTCAATGCCGGTCCCGGCGTGCGACGGCTTGCGCGTGAACTCGATCTCGATCTCAACAGCCTGCGCGGCACCGGCGAAAAGGGCCGCATCACCAAAGAGGACGTGAAGGCGGCGCTCGCCGGCGGCGCCAGGTCGGGCGGCGGGGCAGGGCTGCCCGATGTGCCGGTCGTCGATTTCGCCAAGTTCGGGCCGATCGAGACGAAGCCGCTCTCGCGCATCAAGAAGATCTCTGGCCCGCGCCTCCATGCCTCCTGGGTCAACATCCCGCATGTCACCCATTGCGACGAGGCTGACGTCACGGAGATCGAGGCGTTCCGCAAGTCGCTCGATGACGAGGCGAAGGCCGACAAGAAGGCGCCGTATCGGGTCTCGCTGCTGCCGCTGTTGATGAAAGCGTCGGTCAGCGCGCTAAAAGCGTTCCCGACGTTCAATTCGGCGCTGACGCCCGCCAAGGATGCGCTGGTGATGCGTCTCTACTGGAACATAGGCGTCGCCGTCGATACGCCCGAGGGGCTCGTCGTCGCGGTGGTCAAGGAGGTCGACAAGAAGGGCGTCATCGAACTCGCGCGGGAACTCGGAACGCTTTCGGCCAAGGCGCGCGAAGGAAAACTGGCGCCGGCGGAAATGCAGGGCGCGACGTTCACCATCTCCTCGCTGGGCGGCATCGGCGGCACCTCGTTCACGCCGATCGTCAATGCGCCCGAAGTCGCCATTCTCGGCGTCATGCGCTCGAAGATGGCGCCGGTGTGGGATGGCAAGGCGTTCCAGCCGCGCCTGATGCTGCCGCTGTGCCTGTCCTACGATCACCGCGTCATCGACGGCGCCGCCGGCGCGCGTTTCACGCGCAAACTCATATCGATCATCGAGGATATGCGGCGGGTGCTGCTGTGACCCCTTCTCCGCGCAGCGGGGAAGGTGGCCGAAGGCCGGATGGGGCGCCGGCCGGATTTGCGGCGCGAGGAGATTGCCGACCTTACGCCCGAGCGACTTCGGACCTGCGTCGGTGATTTCCCCACCCCATTCGTCTCGCTTCGCGAGCCACCTTCCCCGCTGCGCGCACGGCTGTCCGGGGAATGAGTCGATTGGCCGCAGGCGCATGCCCGGCGATCCGGGAGATTTTCCGGTACTTTCTGGTTGTCGAGACTCAGAAAG
>Ga0209698_10000092_pt1 | contig 82416 bp, 79 predicted proteins | sample LitLauG_LLR_2012_FD_187203 | JGI IMG/M metagenome (GOLD analysis project Ga0209698, IMG submission 187203) | Freshwater sediment microbial communities from Pennsylvania, USA - Little Laurel Run_MetaG_LLR_2012 (SPAdes) (version 2) | ecosystem: Environmental > Aquatic > Freshwater > Creek >... | reverse complement strand
GCATGGCCAGACCCCCAAGCGACTCATTCTCGCCAGCGCGAGTGAATCGCAAAAAGGGAAAAACGCGAAGCGGAAATAGATGTGTGTATGCTTTAGGTCAGCGACCGCGCCTACAAGCGCGCCCACGCCGCGCGAGTCGAAGGGCGGCGGAAGTTTGCTTCGCAAGCCATTGAAATCATGGAATCGCCTACTGGAAAGGGCGCCCTCACTCCCCCATGTCCCGCGCCGCCTTCCGCTTGTGCGCCGCCAGCGCCATCAGGCGCCTGTCACGCCATTGCTGGCGGGCCTTCAGGCCCTCCGCCGGCAGCGCCGCGCGGCGTTGCGCCTCGATCTTGGCGAGCGCCGGCCCCGCCCAGTCGGCGCGCCACTGCGTCGTCGGGAAGATGTTGGCGTAGATCGACTGGTAGCGCTGGACATAGTCGCGCACGCCGTCCGGCGCGTTCAGATCGATCGTCTCGAACGGCCCCATGAACGACCAGCGCAGCGCCAGCCCCTCGCGCAGCCCGATGTCGATATCCCCGGCGCTGGCAAAACCCTGGTCGACGAGCCGGAACGCCTCCTCGAGCAGCGCGCCCTGCAGGCGGTTCATGATGAAGCCGTCGATCTCTTTGGCCATGACGATGGGCGCATGGCCGGCCTCGCGCAGCAGGTCCGCGCTGCGCTGGACGACCTCGGCGCTGGTCCACGGCGCGGGCACGACTTCGACGGCCGGGATGAGGTAGGGCGGGTTGATCGGATGCACCACCAGACAGCGTGCGCGGCCCGCGAGGCCTTCGGTGAACTTGCTCGGCAGGATCGCCGAGGTCGAACTGGCGAGCACGCAATCCGCCACGGCGATGGCGTCGAGCCGCGCGAACACCGCGCGCTTTGTCGCGACATCTTCGGGCGTATTCTCCTGCACGTGCACGGCGCCGGCGAGCGCCTCCTCCAGGCTTCGCGCAATCGCAATGCGCGCGAGGATCGCGTCCGGCGCGGCGCCGTTCAGCAGATCGTTGGCGTGCAGATCGGGGAGCAATTCGCCGATGGTCTCCAGCGCCGTCCGCGCCGCTCCATCGTGGACGTCCCACAGCGCAACCTGCCGCCCGGCCCGCGCGAAACTGATGGCCCAGGCGCGCCCGACAAGTCCGCATCCGACAATCGCGATTTTCATGAAGGCCGCCTCAAAGCGTCTCGACGTTGCCGTCGACGCCGATCGACTGGCCGGAGATGTTGCGGCCGGCGTCGGACAGAAGGAAGAGGATCATCGCCGCAACGTCGCCCGCTGTCACCATGCGGCGCATCGAGACTTTTCCGAGCAGCGCTTCCTGCGCGGCTTCGACCGTCACGCCGGTCCGCTTGGCGCGCGCCGCGATGACGCTCTGCATGCGCGGCCCCTCGACGAAACCGGGCAATATCGCGTTGACGCGAATGTTGTCGGGACCGAGTTCGCGCGCCAGACTTTGGGTGAAGCCCATGACGCCCCATTTGGCCGCGACATACGGGATCCGCAGCGCCCATCCGTACCGCCCGGCGGCGGAGGACATGTTGACGATGGCGCCGCCGCCCGCCGCCTTCAACAGGGGAACCGCATGATGCGCGCACAGAAACTGGCTGGTCAGGACGACGTCGAGCGTGCGCCGCCAGTCAGCAGGCGCGATGTCCTCGACGCGGCCCGTCGGCCCCGCGATGCCGGCATTGTTGACGAGCACGTCGAGGCCGCCGAGCGAAGCGCCGAGCTCGGCGAACAGCCGCTCGACCGCCGTTTCGGAGGAGACATCCGCCACGCTGCAATGCGCTTGCGGGTTGGCCGCCGCGAAGTCGCTGAGATGCTGCCCCGAGACATCGCAAATGTGGACGCGCGCGCCCTGCGCGAGAAGCAGTTCGGCGATCGCCCGCCCGATCCCCGAGGCGGCTGCGGTGACGAGCACGCGCAGGCCGGGCTTTAATGCAAAAGCCACGGCCTCGCTCACTTGCTTGCCGCCTTGGCGACGTCCGTCATGCGCAGGCGCGCGATCTCCGGCAGATTGGAGCCGAGCAGTGGCCTGAGGTAGTCATGGAACGCCGGCGTCACATCATTGTCCGCCCTGGCGATAAATTTGTCCTCCATCACACGCGTCTTGCCGGCCACAGTCTCCAGCGCGATCAGCGGATAGTCGACGCTATAGTTGCCGGTGCGTTTGATCGCCACCGAGCCATCGGACTGGCCGAACATCGCGTATTGCACGGCCTTCTCGCCGACCTCGCGCGCCTCGCGCGCATCGACGTCCGAAACACAGCCGGCAAACGAGCGCTGGAGATAACCGAACGTGTCGCCACGCACGCGCGTGATGCCAAGCTTGGTCTTCACCTCCTCGCAGAGGAGATCCGCCAGTGCGCCGGTGCCCGAAAGCTGCACGTTCCCATGCGCGTCCTTCTCCACTGTGCTGGCGAGTCTCGTGATGATCGGCGCGCCCGCCTCATCGTGAATGCCCTCAGATACCGCGATGATGCAGCGGCCATGCTTCTCGTAAGCCGCCTTCACGTCGGCGAGGAATTTGTCCACGACGAAGGTGCGCTCAGGGAGATAGATGAGGTGCGGGCCATCGCCGGGGAATTTCCGCGCCAGCGCCGAGGCCGCGGTAAGGAAGCCGGCGTGGCGGCCCATGATGACCGCGCAATAAACGCCCTTCAGCGCGGCATTGTCGAGATTGACGCCCATGAACGCCTGCGTCACGAACCGCGCCGCCGAGGGAAAGCCCGGCGTGTGATCGAAGCCGACGAGATCGTTGTCGATGGTCTTTGGGATATGGATCGAGCGGAGCCGGTGACCCGCCTTGCGCGCCTCGTCGGCGACGATGCGCACCGTGTCGGAGGAATCGTTGCCGCCGATATAGAAGAAGTTGCCGATGTCGTGCGCCTTGAGGACCTTGAGGATGTCCTGGCAATATTTCAGGTCGGGCTTGTCGCGCGTTGAGCCGAGCGCCGAGGACGGCGTCGCGGCGACGGCCTCGAGATTGGCGGTGGTTTCCTGCGAGAGGTCGACGAAGTCCTCGTTGACGATGCCGCGCACGCCGTGCGCCGCGCCATAGACGCGCGCGACATCGGCGAACTTACGCGCTTCCAGCGCCACGCCGACCATCGACTGGTTGATGACCGCCGTCGGCCCGCCTCCCTGAGCGACAAGAATCTTCTGCGACATGCGGCGTCCCCTGCCCTGACTCGTCCAGCGTCGCCAAACGCCGCCGGACCGCACAAGCTTTATGGCGGCTTAGCGGCGCCGCGCAAGGCCTGCTATCGGCAAAGCCCTTGCGCCCCGCCCGCGCCTTCGCTATTTACGCGGCGCGCTCGACCAACGCGCCAAAAGCGCAATTGGGGGATAGTTCAACGGTAGAACTGCGGACTCTGACTCCGTCAATCTTGGTTCGAATCCAGGTCCCCCAGCCAAATCTCACGTGCGGACGACACGCCGGCGGCCCTCAACGGCAGTGGCAAACAGATGGTCCCACAGGCCGGTCGTGACGCCATAGTTGCCGTTGGCTCCGTGGTAATGATGCGCCATATGCCGCAGACGGGCGCGATACAGAGTGCTGCCGGGCCTCGGTTGGGAGTGGTGCACCGCGTGGTGGACCGCCATATAGCCGGCATATCCCAGCAACGCGCCGCTGGCGAAGCCGCTGGCCACGAGCGGGCCGGTAAAAGCAAGCGGCGCCAGAAAGAACCCGGCGAGGATAATGCCGCTCGAGGCAAAAGACGGCACGCCAATCAGCGCCAGAGGCTCAGCGTGATGGGCGTCGTGATATTTCTCGAAGAAAGGGACCTCGTGAAACACCCACCGGTGCACGACGTACTCGACGAAACTCCAGACGAACAGTCCGACGGCGAAACTCGCGAGCCACTCGAGCGGCCCGATCAGGCCTCTTCCTGGGAGTGTCCATGCCGCGAGCGCGGCGATCGCAACAGGAATTGCAACAAAATCGCCGAAATAGAGCGCCCTACCTAATTTCATGGGTCACCTCCTATCTGATTCGCATGAAAACAGGTCAGTTCCCCCGTACCCTCCCGCGATGAAGTCCAACTCGCAAACTATGCAATAAGTTCCTGCCGCGTCAAATTGCCGATCAAGTGTTTGGCAGGTTCTGCGCCAGCGCTTCAAGCACCGCCATCCGCACTGCGACGCCCATCTCGACCTGTTCGCGGATCAGCGATTGCGCGCCGTCGGCGACGAGCGAATCGATCTCGACGCCGCGGTTCATCGGACCGGGATGCATCACCAGGGCGCTTGGGCTGGCGAGCCGCAATTTCTCCTCATCGAGGCCGAAGTAACGAAAGTATTCCTTGGTCGACGGCACGAAGGCGCCGTTCATCCGCTCGCGCTGCAGGCGAAGCATCATGACAATGTCGGCGCCCGCCAACCCCGCGCGCATGTCAGTGAACACCTCGACGCCCATGTTCCCGATGCCTGTCGGAAGCAGCGTCGACGGCCCGATCACGCGCACGCGGGCGCCCAACGCGCCAAGCAGCAGGATATTGGATCGCGCCACGCGCGAGTGCAGGATGTCGCCACAAATGGCGACGATCAGCCCCTCGATGCGCCCGCAATTGCGGCGGATCGTCAGCGCGTCAAGCAGCGCTTGGGTGGGATGTTCGTGCGCCCCATCGCCGGCGTTGATGACCGAGCAATCGACCTTGCGCGCCAAGAGATGCACCGCGCCGGCCTGATGATGGCGCACCACGATAATATCGGGCCGCATGGCGTTCAGGGTCGCCGCCGTGTCGATCAGCGTCTCGCCTTTTTTGACGCTCGAATTGCTGACCGACATGTTCATGACATCGGCGCCCAGGCGCTTGCCCGCGAGTTCGAACGAGGATTGCGTGCGGGTGGACGCTTCGAAAAACAGATTGATCTGCGTGCGCCCGCGCAGCGTCGCGCGCTTCTTTTCGACCTGCCGCGAGATCTCGACTGCGGCGTCGGCGAGATCGAGCAGCGCCGTGATCTCGGGCCGCGACAGCCCTTCGATGCCAAGGAGATGACGATGCGAGAAAATCGGTTTTGGCTGCGACGAAAGCATGGGTAAGGCTATAGGAGGGAGCGGGCGGACGAGCAAGACGCCGGCATGCTTTGTACGAACGGGCGCACGGCGAGCGGCAGCGACGGGAGTAAGCGCGCCTGTACCATTTTCCGACACGAATCAATCATTTCAATCCCTTGCGATACATTTTTCCGCCGTTCCGCCGCTCCGCGTTAAGCGTGCCTCTGGCTTCCCCGATTGGTTTGGGCCCGGCAACGCGGCGCTCCGCTAAGCAAAACGTAAAACAGAAATTATAATGTAACACAATTTCTGTTTATCGTAAAGCACAAATCGCGATGATTTTGCCGGGTCCGCCGCCGTTGCGAGCAGAGCGAAGTCGCGCCAGTTCACTGGAGGTTCCGCAACTCTTGGCCCAGACGACGTCAGACGGGCGCGAAGATGGGAGCTCGATCCGCTTCGATCATCTCTATCTCGTTTTGGGCCAGTCCATAGGCGGCGTAGATATGCGCATTTGTTTCTACTTCTGCGCTGACGATAGTCGCTTCCAGCGCAACAAGCTCGTCGATAGCCCGAGCGAATTGCGTCGCCGCGGCCGGGTTCGTCGCCTGCGGAATGTTGCGAAGAGCAGCGAAGAGCGAGTCCAAGGCTCTTTGATCGGAGTTCGGGACAGCGCGAACTGCGCGTCGCCAATGCGCAAGCGCCAGCGGTGCCTCGCGCTCTGAGACGAAGACGCCGTCAATGATCGTCCGGCCGTTTGCAGTCAGCCGCAATTCGCCGCGCAAAAGACTTGCCTCGAAACGCGCCCCGACTGGTGTCGCGCGGGCGATTTCTTCGATTCGCGCTGTACGTCCTTCCGCGTCGAGCACGGGGAAAAGCCATTCGGGCGGACGGCGCTCAACGGCGAGCGCAGTCATTCGGTGGTCGGCATCGCGCAGCAGGTCGCGCCGGCGCGAATGCAACTCCTGCAGGCGGCGCGCCGCCGCGGAAATGGCCGCGGCCTGCGGAACGTCGGGGCGGGGTATTGGAAGATGCGCGATGAATTGTCGGTTGGCCGATCGATAGTCCCCGCGAAACGGCTTCGACTTTTTGCGAAAAACGAAATCGGCAACCGGTCCGTTCAGGATCGCATTAACGTAAGCGCCATCGACTCCCGTCGCCGGCAAGGCGCCACCTACATCAACGTTGTCAAGGCAAGATCGACCTTCAGAGTCCCACGACGCACCCAAATGCATCACAAGTCGCGGAATGATGACTTTAGGAAGGCGCTGTTTGTCGATGTTTTGGTGACGGCCGAAGCGATACCACGCTTCGTCATCGAATGAGCCGTTCTCGCGGGCGCGCAGTTCGGGCTCGAACGACCGGAGATAGGCCAACGCCCGCGGGAATTGCGCTCTCAATTCCCTGCGTTCAAGCAGGCGAACAACTTCATCTTCCGTGTAGGGAAACAATATGCAGGTATCCGTTTCCGGTGCGATATACCGTTTCGCCTCCGCGCCGGAAACGAGGGGCTTCATGATCGCGTCTTCCAAGTGCACTTCGTAACGCCCCTGCCCCGCCCGACGACTGGCAGGATTAGGTTCGTGCTGATAAACGCCCGGCCCCAACTTTGTCAGATGAAAGACTGAATCCGCGCTTGTAATAAGCCCCTGAAAGATTGCGCGGCATATCCTACGATCGTCTAGCCGCAGATGGGTTGCGTTCATACGGGCGATGAAGGCGCGCTCTTCGCTCGGCAACAGCGACCAGTTCTCGGTATCGGCAAGCTCGGCGTATGGAACGCTGCGGCGCGCATCCGTCCAGTCGATATTGGCGAGGCCGCCGTCGGGCGCATCGACGAAACGCACATTTTCGTTTGCGCTACGGGTGAAGAATTGCAGCGCGGTGTAGGTCGTCGCCTCCTCGAATATCTGGAATGACTTGAAGTCGATCCATCGATCGAGATTGCGCGAGGCGACCATGCGGCGGCGCAAGGCCTCGCCATATTCGTTCACCAGCCAGACCGATGGCGCGATATAGCCCATTCGCCCGGTCTGGTTCAGCAGCGCGATTCCTTTCTCGATGAACGGGAGATAGAGGTCAAAGTTGCCGGTCTGCGTGCTGAAGTACACGGGCTGCCCGGCGCGTCCGCGCCGCAGATAGTCGGCGACATCGGCGTGCACTTGCCGGAAGTTCTGCAACTTCACATAGGGCGGGTTGCCTACAACAAAATCGAACCCTCCGGCGGCGTGGATTTCCGGGAATCGCGTCTCCCAGTTGAAAGCGTTGACGCGTTCGCGCTCCTCGGCCGCATAGACCTGCAAATGGTCGATCGTAAAAAAATCGTCGCCGACCAGGCTGTTGCCGTCGCGGATCGTCAAATCAAGCGAGCTTAGCGCCCGCCCGCTCCTCGCGGAGTGCAGCCAAAGGGCGAGTTTGGTGATTTCGACTGACGAAGGATTGATGTCCACCCCGTACAGGCACTCGCCGAGAAGGCGATCCATAACCCCGAGCGCATGGTCCATGCGGGGAGCTGCCCCAAGCAACATGCGCAAGGATTCGACGCGCGCATGTTCGTCGGCGAAGAAGCGGAGAGCGGTCACCAGAAACGCTCCGGAGCCACAAGCCGGGTCGACGAGTCGCAGGCGCCAGAGGGCCGCTTCGTACCGATCAAGGCTAGCCAGGTCGGGGGGTAGACCGTCGCTCCAGCCGCTTTCGAGCTTCAGCTCATCGAGGCGCGGCGTGATCGTTTCCACGACGATCGCCCGGACGATCCTTTCCGGCGTGTAATAGACGCCGTCGCGCTTTCGCTTGGTTATTTTGCCGATTGACGGCCGCTCGTCGAGTTCCGCTTCACGGATTTCGAGTTCGGTGATGGACTGCTCGAAAATGTGACCGAGCGTGTAAAGGTCGAGCCCCTCGCCGTGGCCGGTAGAGGAGAAATCGTAGCGCGCGGAGAAATAGAAGACTGTCTTCTTCTCGACGTCGACGGAGGCCTCATTCCTGCCCTGCCCGGCGACGCAAAATATGTAGTTCGGAACGTACAGATTTTCGATAATCGGATCGGGTGCGAACAACCCGCCGTTGAAACGCTGTAATCTCTGATCCGGGCCAAAATTGCCGCCGGCATCCATGGTACGGAACAAGCGAACGACCCGACGCCATATCTCGTCGGCGGAAGGATCATAGAAGCGGTCTTGACTTGCCGCGCGAAGCAAATCGCGCAACAATTGCGGCGGGAACCCTATGATGCCGCCTCGGTCCTCGCAGTAAAGTATGAACAGCAGCCGGTCGAGAATTCGCTGCGCGACGCGCAGTAGCTGTCCCTTTGTCCCGGCAAAGTCAGGATTGTGAGTAACGAGCGCGTTGTAAACAGCCTCCCGAAGCGCCCGATATTCCTCATAGAACCCTTTTTCGATCGCGCGCTGGCGGACCCACTGCCGTTCGATGAGCCGGCGAAGGGCAGAGCCGCCACGCGTCGAGAGCAACTCGTCCTTATGAAAGACGCGCGAGAACACAAAGCGGCGAAAACGCCCGGCGTCGCCCTCCTGGAACAGACTGTGTTCGCGGTCGAACAGATCGTCGCCGAGCGTGAAGACGAGCGCTTCGTGCGGCATCCGATCGAACCAATAGAGGCGGAATTCGCGCATATTGGTTACGATCGCCCATTCCGGCACGATCTCTTCGTTGCCGTAAAGACCGCGTCGCGCGCCCCAAAGGTAATCGCGCGCCTGTTCGACAGGGCTACGCGCGCCCGCCCGGCCCGGCCTGCGCTGAGGCGTGTCGAGCGAGCCTCGCACGCCCTTGAATTCGCACACGACCTGGGGAACGTCGGTCGCGTCATTCGCGGTAAAATGCCCGAGCGCGAGGTCGGCGAGTCCAGTTCCGCCACCCTGCCCCGCGCCCGCAATGGGAAATTGCTGCCGGTACGTGAAAACGGCGGAGGCCGTCTCCCCGGTGCCGGTGTACCCCCAGAGGCCTGAAAAGAATGTGCTGATGAAAGGCGCTTCTGACGCCGTTTCACCGAGGTCGCGTCGACGCGCCCAATTGTCAAGACGCGATTCGAGATCGCGTTCGGCGGCGCTGTCCTTGAAAGCCTCGTAGTCCGCGGCCCAAACCGATCGCAAGTAGGCTTCGGTTAGAAGCGGTTTTTGGGAAATCGCCATGAACAGCCATGTTTGGAAGTTGGGCCGCAGGCGTAGCGGTTGGTTCGAAGCTGATCAAGGCGCGCGAGCCGCGCCAGCCGGTGACCGACGCGCTGGCCGCCCATATTGTCGAGACTTTCAGCGCCAATGCGCATCGCCCCAGGCTTCTAATGCTGTTTGATGTGGCGCATCGCCCTTCAGGGCTGTTTCCCGCCCTGGCGCTGTTGATCGCAACGTTTGCGCGGTTCGGCAGTTATAGAGCGAAGCACGCCGGTGAACGTTCATTCCACACGGATTTCTGGCAACTTTCGGCCATATTTTGGCCAACAGCAAATCCGTTTGGAGGCGTACGATCGTTGGCAATTCGCCGCAGCTTCTGCGGCTTTGAAGATATGGCGGCGCTGCGTCGCGCCGCCCTCAAGCAGGAGGAAAGCCATGCTTGACTCTGTGAAACGAACTGCACTGGGCGTTGCGGCGGCCGCCGCAATCGTCGCGCCCGTCGCATTGAGTCCGCTGCCAGCCGCCGCGGCGCCGTTGGCTGGCGAAGGGTCGGTCGCCGCCCTTATGCACAGCCAGACCGGGTCGGCGGTGACCGACGTGCGCTGGCACAGGCACTATGGTTGGGGACCCGGCGCTTTTGTCGCCGGCGCCACCCTCGGCGTCCTGGGCGCGGCGCTCGCGGCTCCCGCCTACGGCTATTGCGGACCGTACTACTACGGCTATTGCGGGCCCTACTACAACGACTATTACGCCTACTATCCCGGCCCGTATTACGGCTACGGCTATTACCATCCGTACTATCATCGCCACTATTGGCATCACTGGCGCCATTGGTAACGCTTGAGCCGCTCGCGAGCCCGGCCGTCGGCCGGGCTCCTTTCTGCCGGTCTCTCGACCGGCGCTCCCCCCGATCCAGGAGAATGGAAATGCTTTGTTCTGCCAACAGAATAATGAAAGGCGCCGCGCTGGCGCTTGGGATTGCGCTTGCCGGCGAGCTTTCCGCCTCTGCTGGCGCCGCCCCGCTGCAGGGCGCCGGCGCGGCGGCATCGGTCATCGAGAGCCGGGAATCCCCGGTGGCGACCGATGTGGCCTGGCGTCATGGCCGCTGGGTCCCTGGAGCCATCATCGCGGGCGCGGCGCTTGGCGTGCTTGGCGCGGCGGCGGCCCAGCAGTCTTATGCCTACTGCGATCCGTACGATAGTTACTGCGGGTCCTACCCGGCTCAGGACTATTACGCCTACGACCCCGCGCCGGCCTACGGGTTCTATGCCCCGCCGCCCGCCTACGGATACTATGGCCATCACGACCGCTCCGACGGCCATCGCCGGCTAAGCTATGATCTCTACGGTCCCGGCGGCGACTCCCGCGTTTCCCACTGAGGCGAGCGCCAGAGGCGATATCGCGGGCCGGCCTCCCGTGCGGGGAGCCGGCCCTTCTTTTTTCTCCAGGCCTGCGGGCATTTGACACTTCCCCCCGGCTCCACCATTTTCCGCGCCCCGCCCTACCCGCCTTGCGATGAACGGGGATTGCGCCCATATGGCGCGGCGCCCTGGGGACTTTGTGCATGAAGGTTGTGATCGTCGAATCGCCGTCGAAGGCCAAGACCATCAATAAATATCTTGGCAAGGACTACGACGTGTATGCCTCGTTCGGCCACGTGCGCGACCTGACCGCCAAGGACGGCTCCGTCGACACCGACAATGACTTCGCCATGCGATGGGAGGTCGACGCCAAGGCCTCGAAGCGGCTTTCCGACATCGCGATCGCGGTGAAAGGCGCCGAGCGCGTCATCCTGGCGACCGACCCGGATCGTGAGGGCGAGGCGATCTCCTGGCATATCTACGAGATCCTCAAGGGCAAGAAGGTCCTCAAGGACAAGCGCGTCGATCGGGTCGTCTTCAACGCGGTCACCAAGGAAGCGGTGCTCGACGCGATGCGCCATCCCCGCGAAATCGACGCGGCCCTGGTTGACGCCTATCTCGCGCGCCGGGCGCTCGATTATCTCGTTGGATTCAATCTCTCGCCGGTGCTGTGGCGCAAGCTGCCGGGCGCCCGTTCCGCCGGGCGGGTGCAGTCGGTGGCGTTGCGCATCGTCTGCGATCGCGAGTTGGAGATCGAGAAATTCGTCTCGAAGGAATACTGGTCGATCGTCGCGCACCTCAAGACCAAGGCCAGCGCGCCATTCACCGCGCGGCTCGTCGGCGCGGACGGCCGCAAGATCACCCGGCTCGACATCGGCTCGGGCAAGGAGGCCGAAGATTTCAAGTCGGCGCTCGAGACCGCGAAGTTCTCGGTAACCTCCGTCGAATCGAAGCCCGCCAAACGCAATCCCTATCCGCCCTTCACGACCTCAACCTTGCAGCAGGAGGCGTCGCGCAAACTCGGCCTTGCGCCCGCGCGCACGATGCAGATCGCGCAGCGGCTGTATGAGGGCATCGATGTCGGCGACGGCCCCGTCGGTCTCATCACCTACATGCGCACCGACGGCGTCGATCTGGCGCCTGAAGCGATCGAGGGGGCGCGCAAACTTATCGCCAAGGACTTCGGCGCCAAATACGTGCCGTCGGCGCCGCGCAAATATCTGGTGAAGGCCAAGAACGCGCAGGAGGCGCATGAGGCGGTGCGGCCAACCGACATGATGCGGCGCCCGCGCGAAGTGGCCAAACATCTCGAGGGCGATCAGGCGAAGCTCTACGAGTTGATCTGGACGCGCACCATCGCTAGCCAGATGGAAAGCGCTGAGCTTGAACGAACCAGCGTCGATATCCTTGCCGAAGCCGGCAAACGCAAACTCGACTTTCGCGCAAGCGGTCAGGTCATCCGCTTCGACGGATTTCTCGCGCTTTACCAGGAAGGGCGCGACGACGAGGAAGATGAGGATGCGGGCCGTCTGCCGCCGATGGCGGCGGGCGAGCCGCTGACCAAAGAGCGCATTGAGGCCGCACAGCATTTCACCGAGCCGCCGCCGCGCTTTACCGAAGCGACGCTGGTCAAGCGCATGGAGGAGCTCGGCATCGGTCGACCGTCGACCTACGCCTCGACTCTCGCTGTGCTGCGCGATCGCGATTACGTCCGGCTCGAGAAGAAGCGGCTCATCCCCGAGGACAAGGGCCGGCTCGTCGTCGCGTTTCTCGAATCCTTCTTCACCAAATACGTCGGCTACGACTTCACCGCCGACCTTGAGGAAAAGCTCGACCGGATTTCCAACAGCGAAATCGACTGGAAGGACGTGCTGCGCGACTTCTGGCGGGACTTCTCACAGGCCATCGGCGGCACCAAGGATCTGCGCACGACGCAGGTGCTCGACAGCCTCAACGAGCTGCTCGGCCCCCATATCTTCCCCCCACGCGCCGACGGCGCGGATTCGAGACTCTGCCCCTCGTGCAACAAGGGGCAGCTTTCGCTCAAGCTCGGCAAATTCGGCGCCTTTATCGGCTGCTCAAACTACCCCGAATGCAAATTCACGCGGGTGCTCTCGCCGAATGGCCAGGATGGCGCCAAGGCGGTCGAAGGCGAGCGCCCCGGCGTCAAAGTGCTGGGGGTCGATCCCGCCAGCGGTCTCGAAGTCACGCTGCGTGGCGGCCGCTTTGGTGACTACGTGCAACTGGGCGAAGGCGAGAAGCCCAAGCGTTGCTCGCTGCCCAAAGGACTGGCGCCCGACGAGGTGACGCTGGAAACGGCGTTGGCGCTGCTGTCGCTGCCGCGCGAGGTGGCGCTACATCCCACAAGCAAGGACCCGATTCTCGCCGGCATCGGACGCTATGGCTCCTATGTCCAGCATGGCAAGACATACGCCAATCTTGGCAAGGACGAGGATGTTCTGGGGATCGGCGCCAATCGCGCCATCGATCTCATTGTCGCTAAGGAGAGCGGCGTGGGTGGCGAGCGGCGATTCGGCGCGGGCTCCGGCCGAGCGCTGGGCGAACATCCTGCGCTTGGCGGCGCCATATCGGTCCGGGAGGGTCGCTTTGGCGCCTATGTCAATCACGGCAAGGTCAACGCGACGCTGCCGAAGGGAACCGATGTCGCAACGCTGACGCTCGATCAGGCGGTCGCCGCGCTTGCGGAGAAGGCGGCTGGCGGCGGCGGCGGCGGACGCGCGCTGGGCGAGCATCCCAAAGGCGGGGCGATCAGAGTGCGGCCGGGGCGCTTTGGCGCCTATGTCAGCTGGGGCAAGATCAACGCCACAATTCCCAAGTCGACATCCCCGGACGAGATCACCCTTGGCGAGGCGATTGACCTGATCGAGGAGCGCGAGGGTCGCCCCAGCGGCGGACGCGCGAAGCCCGCGGCCAAGTCCAAGACGCCGGCGCGGAAGGCCGCTGCCTCGAAGAAGCCGCCCGCGAAGCCCGTGCCGAAAAAAGCTGCGGCAAAGAAGGTCGCGGCCAAGGCCAAGAAGTAGGAGCGGCACGCCGCTTATTTTCATCGGGGAAGCCGCGGGCTCGGACGAGTTCCGCGGCTCGCATGGCGCCGAGGCGGCAAATCGTCTAGGTTGGCGCTGCACGCCGTGCAACACTTGCGGAGGCGCGAATATGGCTCATCTCAAGCCAGCGCAAGCGGACACATCTCCCGAACGTGCTTCCCAAGCTGCTTACAGCCGCTGGGCGCCGATCTATGACCTGATTTTTGACTGGCCGTTTCATCCAGGACGGCTTGCGGCGGCGAGAGCGGCCAGCGCAGCGGCGGGGCCCAATGGCGCGATTCTGGTTGTGGGTGTCGGAACAGGGCTCGAGCTCGGGCTGCTACGCAAGGACAGCCGCGTCACCGGCATCGATCTCAGCCAGCCGATGTTACGGCTCGCGCGTGAGCGCGTCGCGCGAAAGCGGCTCTCGCAGGTGCGCGAATTGCGGGTGATGGACGCGAGCGCTCTCGCCTTTCCTGACAAGTGTTTCGACTCGACGCTGGCCCCCTACGTGCTCAGCGTGGTTCCGCAGCCGAGCCGCGTGCTCGACGAAATGTGGCGCGTCACGCGTTCAGGCGGAACGATGGTGATCATGAACCACTTTGGCGCGACGGCGGGTCTGCGTGCTTCTATCGAGCGTTCGATGGAAGATGCGGCCGCCTGGCTCGGCTGGCACGCCAACTTTCCGTACACGGTCATCAGCGAGTGGCTTGCGCGCCAGCCCGACGCTCGCCTCGTTGAGCGTCGCACGCTGAGCCCATTTCGCACGTTCACGATGCTGCGGATCGAAAAGCCAGTTGCCCGAGATTAAGGCGTCGAGCCCCGTCGTGCTTGTGTCCATGCGCGCCTCACCCTACATAGGCGTGAAGCCGGAGCAATGAATGCCCGGCGATTTACCGAAATTCGATCCCAAACCAATTCCATTGACCAAACAAATCAAATCTGCGCGGCCGGTCCGCGCAAAACTTCATCATGTGAAGTCCCCCACGGGCGCGGTGCCCTCACGCGAGCAAGTGCTCGCCTTCATTTCCGGCGAAGCCGCCCCCGACGGCGCCAAGCCGCCCGCCCGCATCGCCAAACGGGAAATTGCCCGCGCCTTCGGCGTCAAGGGTGAAAACAAGAGCGCGCTCAAGCTGCTGATCAAGGACCTCGAGGCTGACGGAGCGGTGCGCCGCGGCCGCAAGACCCTTCGTGTGCAGGGCCGCCTGCCCGCCCTTGTCGCCGCTGACATCATCGAGCGCGACCGCGATGGCGAATTGATCGCGACGCCGACGGAATGGAGCGACGCTGGCGAAGCGCCGCGCATTATCGTCGCCCGACCGCGTGGCAAGCGCGAAGGCGGCCTTGCCCCCGGACTTGGAGCGCGGGTCCTGCTGCGCGTCGAGTTCGACGCCGATGCCGACCCGCGCCAGCCCGCCTATAGCGGACGCGTCGTCAAGATTCTCGAAAAGCTCAAGACGCGCGTTCTCGGCGTCTATCGCGAACTCGAAGGCGGCGGCGGGCGCGCCTCCGCGATTGAAAAGCGCGGCATGGCGCGCGACATATTCGTGCCCGCTGGAATGCAGGGCGGCGCGGTCGATGGCGATCTCGTCGCTCTGGAAATGCTGCGCGAGGGCGGCTTTGGCCTCCCGACGGCGCGCGTTGTCGAGAAGCTCGGCTCGCTGAAGTCGGAGCGCGCGATCAGCCTCATCGCCATCGCGACACATCGCCTGCCCGACGTGTTTTCTCCGGCCGCGTTGGAGGAAGCGCACAAAGCCCGCGCCGCCACCATGGACCATCGCGAGGACTGGCGCGAGCTGCCGCTCATCACCATCGATCCCGCGGACGCCAAGGACCATGACGACGCGGTGCATGCAGCGCCCGACGACGATCCTGGCAATAGCGGCGGCTTTGTCTTGACCGTCGCCATCGCAGACGTCGCATATTACGTAAAACCCGGATCCGCGCTGGATCGCGACTCGTTGGATCGCGGCAACTCGGTCTATTTTCCCGATCGCGTTGTGCCGATGCTACCCGAGCGCATCTCCAACGATCTTTGCTCCCTACGCCCCAATGTTGATCGCCCGGCGCTCGCGGTGCGCATGATCATCGGCAAGGACGGGCGCAAACTCAAGCACACGTTCCATCGCATCATGATGCGTTCGGCGGCGAAACTTTCCTACCAGCAGGCGCAGCGGGCGATCGACGGCGCGCCCGACGAGGCGACAGCGCCGTTGCTGGAGGGCATCTTGCGCCCCCTGTATGCGGCTCACGATGTCATCAAGATCGAACGCACGCAGCGCAACCCGCTTGATCTCGATCTGCCCGAGCGAAAGCTGATCCTCAATCCGGACGGCTCGTTGAAAACCGTTCAATGGCCCGAGCGGCTCGAAGCGCATCGGCTGATCGAGGAATGTATGATCCTCGCCAATGTCGCGGCGGCCGAAACGCTCGAACAGGCGCAGTCGCAGCTGATCTATCGCGCCCACGATTCGCCAAGCCTCGAAAAGATCAGCGATCTGAGCGAATTTTTGATGACCCTCGGCGTAAAGTTCGCCAAGGGCGAGCGCGTGCGGCCGTCGCATTTCAACAGCATTCTTGCGCGCGTCAAAGGGGCGCCCTCGGAATCGCTGGTCAATGAGGTCGTCCTGCGCTCGCAGGCGCAAGCGGAATACACGCACGAGAATTACGGGCATTTTGGCCTCAATCTTCGCCGCTACGCCCACTTCACCTCTCCGATCCGCCGCTACGCGGATCTCATCGTCCATCGCGCGCTCATCCGCGCGTTGAAAATGGGCGAAGGCGGCATGCCCGACATCGCGCCAAAGGACCTCGCGGATATAGCGGTGCGAATTTCGGCCGCCGAGCGCCGCGCCATGGCGGCCGAGCGCGAGACGGCGGATCGGCTGATCGCAGCCCATTTGAGCGACCGGATTGGCGCCAGCTTCGCCGCGCGCATCGCCGGCGTCACCCGCGCCGGCCTGTTCGTTCGCCTCGCGGAAACCGGCGCGGACGGCTTCATCCCGGCAAGCACATTGGGCGCCGATTACTATCGCTTCGACGAGGCGATGCGCGCGCTCAAAGGCGTTCGCACCGGCGAAACATTTCGCCTCGGCGACACTGTCGAGGTAAAACTTGTCGAGGCCGCGCCGTTTGCCGGCGCGCTGCGCTTCGAAATGTTATCGGACGGAGCCGTTGGCAAACGCGGACACACAGCCTCGCGTGATACGGGCGGCAAGACGCCGCGCTCCAAAAAGATGGAGCGGGCAAAGAAGAAGTTGCGCAAATGATCAACGCGATGTCCACAATTCCGCAATCGATAGCCGGCAACCGAAGACTCGGTCTGGCGATGCGTCGCGGTTTCGTCGGCCGCTGCCCGAATTGCGGTCAAGGCGGCATGTTCCGCGCCTACCTCAAGGTCGCCGATCGCTGTCCCGCCTGTGGCGAGGAATTGCACCACCAGCGGGCCGACGACGCCCCGCCCTATCTGACGATGCTGGTCGTCGGCCATTTCATCGTCGCCGGAATTGTCGCATTCGAGGCGTTCACCCCGAACCTGCCGATCTGGGTCGGCGCAATCGGCTGGATGATCCTCGCCTTGGTTGCCTCGCTCCTCATCCTCCCGCGCATCAAGGGCGCGCTGGTCGGCTATCAATGGGCTCTGCGCATGCACGGCTTTGGTGGGCCTGAGCATTCGGAGGCGTGAGTTCCCTCGTGACCGCCGTCCGGCCCTCTGATGCGGCGACGTTGATCGTTCTGGATCGAAGCGTCGGGGCGCCGCGCGTGCTGATGGGCCGGCGTCATTCCAGCCATAAGTTCATGCCCGGCAAGTTTGTATTTCCCGGCGGACGGCTGGAAGCGAGCGATCGGCGGATGGCGATCGCAGGGCCGCTCGATGAGGTCGTCGAGGCCAAGCTCAATGCCCGCGCGCGCCGCCCGTCCGCGCATCTGGCCCGCGCTCTGGCGCTCGCGGCGTTGCGCGAAACCTTCGAGGAAACCGGCATTGCGATCGGCGTGCGCGATTGCGGCGCTCCCGAGAACCCGCCGGAAGGCGAGTGGTCTCGCTTTGCCGCGACTGGCGTCTTTCCTGCGCTCGACGTCCTCGACTTCCTTGCCCGCGCGATCACGCCGCCGAAGCGCACGAAACGCTTCGATACGCGCTTCTTCCTTGCCGACGCGGCCGCCATCGCGCATCGCCAAGAAGGGATTGCGCATGCCGAAGCGGAGCTCGTCGAACTTGTCTGGGTCACGCTAAAGGAAACCGCGGCGCTCGACCTTCCCGGCATCACCCGGATCATTCTGGACGATCTGTCCGCGGCGCTCGACGGCGGCATGAACCGTCATCGGCCTCGGCCATTTTATCATGAATACCGCGGGAGATGGCTGCGCGAGGAATTGTGACGTTCAGGCCGCCCGGCTTCCGGGCGTCAGCCGACAGCCCAGTTCAATCAGCGCAAGATGATAGCTTTTGGCGGTGCGCATCGAGTTGTGATAGCGCGCCATGACCACTTCCAGCAGCTCGATCATGATGCCAGCGTCGTCGCCCGCGAGATGATCGAGACTCAGCCGGTTTTCGGCAAGCGCAGCGACCAGTTCATTTCGATTCTTCTCGAACTGGTCCATATCGCCGGAGATGAGAGCGCGCCATACCCGGCAATGCAGCCGGGCTAGCTTCCATACCGCGGCCTGGTCGCCAAGGCGCGAGCGATAGGCCATCAGCAGCCGGTCATAAATGACAGGTTCAGACCACTCGAGCAGGCCGGAAAGACCTTCGGCCGCACCACCGTTCAGCATCGCCGTTTTCTCGGGCAGTGAAACGACGCAGCTTCCAACGGCGCGTCGCCGTCCAGAATGAGCCTATTATGGTTGATCAAACGTTAAGACCGACGTCCCCCGAATAGCAAGGCCTTAAGCTGCTTCATCCAGTGTCGCGACAAGATCTGCGGGCAATTCCACTGGCGGAGCCTCTCCCGAACCATTCGACTGGTCTTCAATCGTTAGCGGCTCCGCGTGGTCGCCCGTCGTCAGCCGCACCAACAGCGGCGCGCGCGACTCGGCGATTGCCTCGTGCGCAAAATCCCGGGCGACGCCGCGCGCGGCTTCCGCTTCAAAGCGACGCAACAGTGACAGCAATTTCGCGAACTCGGCCCCTCGAAGAGCTTCGCACCGTTCAATGACCCGCTCAGTCAGCGCCAGACTGAGACGGCCGGACCAAGGTTCGCGGCATTCGTCGATTGCTTTCAAAGCTGCGCGAAACGCGGGAAGGTAGTTGGAGGGCAAAGAGGTCCGAGCGTAAAGCGCCGCAAACCCATTGCCGCCGACATCGCGCACCAACCCCGCCACGCGCGCATGCGGCAATCCCGTCAGCTCCGCCAGCGCTTGGGTGAATAACGCACGATCGGCGCACAGGAGGCTACGCATCAGCAGCGCGACGGTCAGTGCGCCATTCTCACGCAAGTGGCGCACGAGGTCGGCGAGTTCGTCCGCCCGGCTGGTTGCCGCAACGTCGATCGCGCCCTGCTCGCGCGCCTCCCGCGCGATGCGCTCGGCTCGCTCCGGTCGGATCCACTCGCAGGAAACGACAAACGCCGACAAGGAGCGTGCGGTCGCTTCGATGAGATCGCAGCGCAGCATGGGAGGCAATCGACGGCGGCTCAGCAAAGCTTCTCGTATCGCCGCATCATCGGCGAAACGCTCAACGATGCGGCGCAGGACGCTGGCGCGCAGATCGGCGTCGAGATTGCCAGCCAAAATGGCGACGGCATCGCGCTCGCCAATCTCGGCCAGCGCCGCGGCGAGGCCGGCGCCGACGCGAGCGCGGCCCGCAAGGGCGCTTTGCGCGCTGACATCGCCGATAGCGGCGCAATCGACCAATTCCGCTTCGCTCAGCACTGTGGTGCGCGCCAGCACGACCCGAGAGACCTCGGAGATGTCGCAGGCCAACGCCAGGACAATATGATGCGGCGCCTCGCTGGCGCTCGCCAAAGCCTCGGCCAAAGCCCGGCGGACAATGGTCGAGTGGTCATCCAACAGCGTTGTCAGGCCGACGCCTGCCTCGCGCCGCAACGCAGGGGAGAGATCGGAATAGAGGTAAGCGCGCGCCAGGGCGCTAGCGGCTTCCGCTCGCCCATCCGCATCCGCCCGTTGCGCCCAAACCAGAAAACGACGCACGATGGAGGAATCATACGGAGTTGGCGCCGCCGCGCTTGCTTCAGTCTCTTGCACGCTCATGGTTGGCTCCAACGCGGCGGACGCCGAATTCTGGTCGGCCAGCCTGTCATTTTATGGTAAATGCCGACTTAACAACGGGGGAGCATCATGTCCGCACCGAGCGCGCTGCATCCACGCGGGGGGCTGTATTTCGACGATTTCTCTGTTGGACAGACCTTCGCCCACAGACTGCGGCGGACGGTCACGCAGATGGACAACATGCTGTTTTCCAATATGACCCTCAATCCGCAGCCGCTCCATATCGACGCGCACTTTTGCGCAACGGAAAGCGAATGGGGCAAACCGCTGATGAACTCACTGTTCACGCTCGGCCTGCTGGTCGGCATCTCCGTCAATGACACGACCGTCGGCACGACAATCGCCAATTTGGGCCTTGAGGAAGTCCGCTTCCCCGCGCCGTTGTTCGAGGGCGACACAGTTCACGCAACGACGGAAGTCCTATCGGTCAGGACCTCGCAATCGCGCGCGGACGCCGGGCTCGTCGAGTTTCTGCACCGCGCCTTCAAGCAGGATGATACTCTCGTGGCGCAGTGCCGGCGCACCGCGTTCATGCGGCGCAGACCGGGGCCGGCGACGATGAAGGCGTGATTGATGCGCTCAGCGCTGTTCGTTCCCGGCGACAATGAAAGAAAGCTGGCGAAGGCCTTGGCGAGTGGCGCGGACGCGCTGATCATCGATCTCGAAGACTCGGTCGCCGCCGGTGCGAAGGCAAACGCCCGCATAATCGCCGCCGCATTCCTGCGCGACGCGCGGACGCGCGAAAAACGGCCGCGCCTGCTGGTGCGCGTCAATGCCGTCGACGATCCGGAGATTGACGCCGATCTCGACGCCGTCATAGCGTGCGCGCCTGAGGCGATCGTCCTGCCGAAAAGTCTCGGGGGCGCCAGCGTTCAGCAACTCGGGGTCAAACTGGCGGTTCGCGAGGCGCGCAACGATCTCCCCGAAGGCTCGACGGCCATCATCGCGATCGCCACCGAAAGCGCGCGCGCGATGTTCGGGCTGGAGACTTACATCGGTTGCAGCCGACGGCTCGCCGGGCTCGCCTGGGGCGGCGAGGACTTGTCGGCTGATCTGGGAGCGCAGGCCAATCGCCTGCCCGGCGGCGCCTACACCGCGCCTTATGTTCTGGCGCGCAGCCTCACCCTGATCGCCGCCCGCGCCGCGCAGGTGACGCCGATCGATTCTGTCTTTGCCGATTTTCGCGACGCCGATGGCCTTCGCGAGGAAGCTATGGCAGGCGCGCGCGATGGCTTTGGCGCTAAACTCGCCATCCATCCCGCACAGATCCCGGTTATCCATGCAGCGTTCACGCCCTCCAAAGAGGCTCTCGAAGAGGCGCGAATGGTGATCGCGGCATTCGATGCATCGCCCGACGCGGGCGTTGTCGCGCTGAACGGCGCGATGCTCGACCGTCCGCATTACCTGCGAGCGCAGCGTGTTCTGGCGCGAGCGGGGTCGGGAAAAACTAGTTGAGCGCCGGAACTACCGAATCCCGCCGCCGCCGGGCGGCCGGGCCAGCGAAATCAGGCTCTCGACCACCGCATAGTCCTGATAACCGCAGCGGGCGATGGCCTTGGCCGCGGCAAGGTCAAAACGGCCGTCGCGAATAAAGCGATCCTCGATGTGGAAGGCGACCACCTCGCCCAGCACCAGATAGCTATTCGCGGCGACGCCGAGATGGCTTTTCAATGCGACGATCTCGATGACTTTGCATTCCAGCGAGGCGTGGCTTTCGGCAACGCGCGGCGCTTTGACCAGTTGGCAATCGGCCATCGTCAGACCGACATGTTCAAACTCGCTCTGACCGCGTGGCAGCGGCGCCGAGGTGCCGCTCATCGCGCTCATCAGATCCAACGAAGCGAAGTTCGCGACATATTCGCCGCTCTCGCGCGCGAACGTCACCGAATCCTTGTCGCCTTCGCTGGAGAAGCCGATGATCGGCGGCGCCGAACTGAATGCATTGAAGAAGCTGTAAGGAGCCAGGTTGATGCGTCCGTCAAGCGCGCGAGTCGAAATCCAGCCGATTGGACGCGGCGCGACAATCGCCTTGAACGGATCGTGCGGCAAAAGGCTCTTGTCGCGGTTTCGAGCTTCGTAATACACGCAGCGCTCCAGAAATCGCTATGCTGAGAAACGAGAGACAATGTCGGCGAGTTGAGGCCGTTGTCGATCCTCGCTTACCATATTCGGCCGCCCGATATGGATGAAGCCGGCAATTCGCTCATGCGGGAGCAGCCCGATAGCCTCGCAAAAGCGACGATCGTAGGCGCACCATTCGGTCAGCCACGCCGTCACGTATCCGAGCGCGTTGGCGGCGATTACCAGGCTCATGCAGGCCGCGCCGGCCGACAGCTGCTGCTCCCACTCGGGGATCTTCACATGCGGCGCCGCCCGCGAGACGACGCCGACAACCAGCGGAGCGCGCGAAAAGCGCGAGCGTTCGGCCTGCAATCGCGACTCGGACGCGGTTGGCTCGTCCTGGCTCAACAGCTTCGCGGCGATTTGACCGGCGCGGTCGCGCGCCTCGCCCTCGAACAGAACGAAACGCCACGGCGCGAGCTTGCCGTGATCTGGCACCCGTGCGGCGATCGTCAACATGGTTTCGATGTCTTGGGCGTTCGGCGCTGGGCCCGTCATGCCTTGTGGCGGCAGAGAGCGGCGGCGCGTCAGCAGCGCTATCGTTTCGTTTACGTGGGGTCGGGAATTCATTGGCGAAGGTTTCGTTGAAACTGGGAGCGCTCTGTTTGGCCGGTTTGATGCTCGCTGTAAACGGCCATGGAATGGCCCGATTGTCGCGCTTTGAGCTGCGTGGGCTTGACTGCCAGCAATGTTCACGGCTAGGCGCGGTGGTAATGCATATCTTTTCGACACTCGCTGTCGCCGCGTTGCTCGTTCTCATCGGGCTTGCTCGTCCGGCGGCGGCGCAGGACGCGCCCGTCGCTTCCCCGGCTCCGGGCATTCGCCTGTCAGCGAACTTGAGCGGGTCCCCTGCTCCGCTGACTGCTGGACTGCATTGGCGCCTGTTCAACGCCCGCGTCGAGACAGACGGCTCGCATGCGCTTGTCGCCGAATCGCTCGACGCGCAGCCGCTTCTATCTGCTCCCGCTGGCGACTATGTCGCCCATGTCGCCTTTGGCCTTGCCAGCGCGGCCAAGCGTGTGACGTTGACGGACGAGGTGCATAGCGAAAAGCTGACGCTCAACGCCGGAGCGCTCAAGATCGGCGGCACGCAAGGCGATCGCCCGATCGACCCCACCAGGCTCTCGGTGGCGATCTATGTTCCCGAACATAATAATCCCGAAGCCAAGCTCGTCTACGCCAAGACCGGCGCGGGCGAGTTGATCGGTCTGCCGGAGGGCTCGTATCACATCGTATCGACTTACCTGGATGCGACCGGCGTCGGATCAGTGGGAGTCGGGAAGGAAGGGGGAGGATCACCGAACGCCGCGATCCCTTCCAATTCGATCGTCAACGCCGACATCAAAGTGCCCGCCGGCAAGATCATCGACGTCACCTTGCGCCATCGCTACGCCAAGCTGACGCTGAAGCTGGTCAATACGCCGGGCGCGGAGGCGCTCGCCAATACGAATTTCACTATACTGACCCCAGGCGGCGATCCCATTCGCGAATTGATCGGCGCATTTCCGTCGCTGGTGCTGGCCGAGGGAGAGTATGACGTCATTGCCCGCCACGACTCAAAGACCTATCAGTCGAGCTTCAAGGTTCAATCGGCGCAGGATCGCGATGTCGAAGTCATCGTGACGAACGGCGTCAAACAGGATCAATGACCGGCATGCAGACATTCTTCGTCGAGATCAAATGCGCGCTGGGCCGCACCTATGAAGTGGCCAACGCGCTGGCTGAGGCGGAGATCGCCTCAGAGATTTATTCGATCGCCGGCAACTACGACATTCTCGCCAAATTCTATGTCGAGGGAGATGTCGACATCGGCCATTTCGTCGGCCACAAGGTGCAGATCATTCCTGGGATCGTCGATACCCGCACGATCATCACCTTCAAGGCGTTTTGAGCAATGTCGTTCCGCAGAACCGTGCGCCTCGCCGTCCCGCTTATCCTGCTCGCCCCGGCCGCGCTCGGCGCGGAGACAGCGTTCCTCTTCGATGTCCTGCAGAAGCCCGCCTATCGCTCGGGCTGGGAGCGGCTGATGAAAGAGGTGCAGCCGACCCCCGACTGGCTGGTTCAGTTCAACAAGAATCTCGATGGCGCCGCCGGCGAGATCATAACGCGGACGATCGATGGCAAGGACTATGAACTGTCATTCGTCTGCAAGCCGCAGGACTGCGCGGCGCACAAGTTCGAGGTCTTGTTCGACGCAACGTCGAAGAAAGCCTATGGCGCGCTCGGCGGCGCCGACACCGCGCCCGCCTTCTACGGCGCCCCGCCGCCCGCGCTGCAGGAGGCGCTGGCGAAAGCGTTCAAGGGGAAGAGCTAGGCCTCCCCGCAACAATCCGTGTAGGAATGCATGGCCCCGCTGGAGTCCATGACTTCGTACGCGCCATCATCGCTTGAGCGAACAGACGGCGCCGCGATCGGCGCCTTGCCGAATGCGCCGGGAATGTCGAGGACATACGTGGGCTGCGCGAGGCCTGATGCGCGCTGCCGCAGCTCCCGCACCAGCGCCTGTCCCGCCGCGATGGATGTGCGAAAATGCTTTGTTCCGGGCGCGAGATCGGCGTGGTGGAGATAGTACGGCTTGACTCGCGCCTCGACGAGCGCGCGCATCAGCGCCTCCAACGCGTCGATATTGTCGTTGACGCCCTTCAGCAGCACCGTCTGGCTGACCATCGCCGCTCCGGCGCCGATCAGCCTTGCGCAGGCGGCGCGCGCCTGGGGCGTCATCTCGCGCGCATGGTTAGCGTGAAGCGCGACATACACGGTCTTGTCGTGGCCGGCGGTGAGCGCCCGCGCCATCGCCGGCGTCACGCGCTCGGGCGCCGCGACCGGCAGGCGCGTATGCCAGCGCAGAATCTTCACATGCGGGATCGCCGCCAGCGCGCGCGTGACTTCGGCGATGCGGCGCGCCGACAGCACGAGCGGATCGCCGCCGGTCAGCACGACCTCCCAGATGCGCGCGTCGCCGCGGATATAATCGAGCGCGGCGCTGAGCTCGGCGTCGCTGAGCACGCCCTCGCCGGGCCCGACCGTCTCGCGGCGAAAGCAGAACCGGCAATAGACCGCGCAGACGGAGACCAGTTTCAGCAGCACGCGGTCGGGATAGCGATGCACGACGCCCTTGATCGGGCTTTTCAGCTCATCGCCGATCGGATCGGGACTCTCCCACGCATGGGCGATGAGTTCGCGCGCATCCGGCACGAACTGCCGCGCGATGGGATCGGCGGGATCGCTCGCATCGATCAGCTCCGCCAGCGCGGGCGTAATCGCCACCGCGTAGCGCGCCGCGACCGCCTCGAGCGCGGCGAGACGCTCGGGCGCGGCGAGGCCGGCGGCGATAATTTCGGCCGGCAATTTCAGGGGCCGCGCGACGCCGCTCACCGGGGCGCCTTCAGCTTGCGCTTCGACGAGGCCGGCGCATCAGGGTATTCGCGGAAGCAGCGGATTTCGGGAAGGGAAAGCTTTTTGGTCATGGCGGCTCGCGCGGGGCTTCAGGGTGCGCGCGGTTCTACACGCGCAAGGAGCGGCAAGCGAGCATTTCCGCCGTCAAGCCGGGCTGGTGCGGACGGCGGGGGTCGAACCCGCATAGCCGAGGCCGAGGGATTTTAAGTCCCTTGCGTCTACCAGTTTCGCCACGTCCGCAACGCGCGATCTGTGTCATACTTCGCGCGGGATTTGAACCAGGCTCCAGGACTGACAATTTTGACCAGAGTTAAGCTTCCTCCAATCCACCCCGGCGAGGTTCTTCGAGAGGAGTTTCTGGCGCCCAATGGCTTGAGTCCTTATGCCGTGGCGAAGGCTTGCGGCGTGCCGCGCACCCGCATCGAAAGGCTCTCCCGCAAAGAGATCGGCGTGAGCGGGGACACAGCGATGCGTCTCGCCGCTTTCTTCGGCACAACGCCGGAGTTTTGGATGAACCTTCAAAGCCAGTTCGAGCTGGAGAGCGCTCGATCCGAAATTGGCGCGGAAATCGAAAAAATCAAAAGCTTCGAAACGGCGGCATGAATCCGTGAACGGCCGCGTTTAAGGCGTGACACTTTCGGTTTTATCGAAGATACTAACGGTGTGGAGCGATAGAGGCGAACAGCCGCAAAGCCGAGCGGTGGCGGGTAGCTCGAAAAGGAGAGAAAAGCGTCGAAGAGGCTCGCTTGATGCTAAAGCATTGAAATTGCTACAAGCCGCGCACCTTGGGGTTTTGCCCCTTCAATAAAATCAATGACTTGGCTTTTCGCTTGCGAAACAAATTCATTTCGCAAGCGCTTCGCAGCCGTTCGCAAGGGCGTCGCAACAGAGCGCGGGGTTGGCTCTTGCCCTCCGCGTCCTCGCCACTCTAACGGGCACTACTCCCGCGCCGCGCCGATCCGCCCCAGATGCGTATCGCCAAAAGCGGCCGCGTATTTCAGGCCGTAGCCAAGGGCGCGGTCGAAGCCGACATGAGCGAGCCAGCCCAGGGCGAACTGTTGGCCAAACGCGCTGCCGAGCCATGCGGCAAGCGCTAGCCCAGCCAGCGGGACAAGCGTCGAATGAGCCGCATTATAAGCGATCGCGCCGGCGCGGGGCGACCGAAGATAGGCGGCGAATGACAGATCGGGCCCGAAAAAGAGGATCGCAAACCACAGCCATGAGCCTTGGAGGCGCCAAAAGAAAAAAGCTGCGCCGACCAGCAGCGCCGCTCCCTCCAGCCTCAGAATCAACTTCGGAACGCCGGCGACGGCGCCTGAAGGCGACATCACGCTCATGGAGCGGCGGAATCTACCTGTTTCTCTGGCGCCGGGCCGGAGTCCTTGCCTTTTGCTTCGACGTCGCGATCGACGAATTCGATGACCGCCAGCGGGGCGTTGTCGCCGGGGCGGAAGCCGGCCTTCATCACGCGGAGATAGCCGCCGTTGCGGTTCTTGTAACGCGGACCGAGCACGTCGATCAGCTTCTTGACGAGATCGGCGTCGCGCAACCGCGAGATGGCGAGGCGGCGCGCATGCAGGTCGCCACGCTTGCCGAGCGTCACCAGCTTTTCGACGACCGGGCGAAGATCCTTCGCCTTGGGCAGCGTGGTGATGATCTGCTCGTGCTTGATGAGGGCCTGCGCCATATTGGCGAACATGGCCTTGCGGTGTTCGGCGGTTCGGCTGAAGCGCCGCTTTGCGTGTCCGTGATACATTGGGCTCTCCTGGTTATTGCGGCCGCCGCGCCACGGTACGGCCGCTGTTTGTTTGTGCCTTGCCTCCCGCCCCTTGCGGGGAGAGTGTTGGGGCGAGGGGGGCAGGGCCGCTGCTGCAAGTTGCGGTTCAGCCCCTCATCCGGCGCTTCGCGCCACCTGCTCCCCGCTTTGCGGGGAGAAGGGCTAGTAATGCTCCTCGAAACGCTTGGCGAGATCCTCGATGTTTTCCGGCGGCCAGCCAGAGACTTCCATGCCAAGGTGCAGGCCCATCTGCGCCAGCACTTCCTTGATCTCGTTGAGCGACTTGCGGCCGAAATTCGGCGTGCGCAACATTTCGCCTTCCGACTTCTGGATGAGGTCGCCGATGTAGGTGATGTTGTCGTTCTTGAGACAATTGGCGGAACGCACGGAAAGCTCGAGCTCGTCGACCTTCTTGAGCAGTGCGGGGTTGAACGCGAGTTCGGGGATCGACTGCTGGGCTTCCTCGCGGCGCGGCTCGTCGAAGTTGACGAATACGCCGAGCTGGTCCTGCAGGATGCGGGCGGCATAGGCGAGCGCGTCCTCCGGCGACATGGCGCCGTTGGTCTCGATCGTCATCGTCAGCTTGTCCTTGTCGAGATCCTGCCCCTCGCGGGTGTTCTCGACGCGATAGGAAACCTTCCGCACCGGCGAAAACAGGCTGTCGATCGGCATCAAGCCAATTGGCGAATCCTCGGCGCGATTGCGATCGGCGGGCACATAGCCCTTGCCAGTGGTGACGGTGAATTCAAAACGGATGTCCGCGCCTTCATCGAGGGTGCAGATGACCAGCGAAGGATTGAGGATCTGGATGTCGCCGGTCGTCTGGATGTCGCCGGCGGTGACGGCGCCGGGGCCGCGGCGTTTGAGCACGAGGCGCTTGGGACCATCGCCCTGCATCTTGATGGCGATGTCCTTGACGTTGAGGACAATGTCCACAACATCCTCACGCACGCCGGGAATCGACGAGAATTCGTGCAACACGCCATCGATATGGATCGAGGTGATCGCGGCGCCCTGCAGCGAGGAGAGCAGAACGCGGCGCAGCGAATTGCCGAGCGTCTGGCCAAAACCGCGCTCCAGCGGTTCGGCGACAACCGTCGCGGTGCGGCGCGGATCGTCGCTATGGATGACTTCGAGTTTCTTGGGCTTGATAAGTTCTTGCCAGTTTTTCTGAATCACGGCTGTGCCTTCCATTCGTCGACGCGCTCGGGGTTAAGCCCGCGCGCCTTCCGCATTCGCTTGACGGTTCGGACGCGCCGCGGCCTGCGCGCCCGTGCGATATATAGGTACGCTTCAGACGCGGCGGCGCTTTCGCGGGCGGCAGCCGTTGTGCGGGATCGGCGTCACATCGCGGATCGAGGTGACGTTGAAGCCGGCGGCCTGGATGGCGCGCAACGCCGATTCGCGCCCCGAACCGGGACCGGAAACCTCGACCTCAAGCATGCGCATGCCATGCTCGGAGGCTTTCTTGACCGCATCCTCGGCCGCCATCTGGGCTGCGAAGGGGGTCGATTTGCGTGAGCCCTTGAAGCCCATTGTTCCGGCGGAGGACCACGAGATCGTGTTGCCCTGCGCATCGGTAATGGTGATCATGGTGTTGTTGAACGTCGAATTCACATGGGCGACGCCCGAGACGATATTCTTTCGTTCCTTACGGCGGACGCGGGTCGCTTCCTTAGCCATTGTCAGGTCCTTAATGCGCGCCCGTGGCGCGTGAAACCGGGAAAATCATATCTGCGGGAGCGGCAATCACTTCTTCTTGCCGGCGATCGCCTTGGCCTTGCCCTTGCGGGTGCGGGCGTTGGTGTGGGTGCGCTGGCCGTGAACCGGCAACGAACGCCGGTGGCGCAGGCCCCGATACGCGCCGAGATCCATCAAGCGCTTGATATTGATGGCGACTTCGCGGCGTAGATCGCCCTCGACCTGGTAGTCGCGATCGATGGTCTCGCGAATCTGGAGGACCTCGGCGTCGGTCAACTGCGCGACGCGCCGCTCGGCGGGGATATGCACCTTTTCGCAAATCTCTTCGGCTTTCTTCGGGCCGATGCCGTGGATATACTGGAGCGCGATGATGACGCGCTTGTTGGTTGGAATATTGACGCCTGCTATGCGAGCCACGGCCCATTCTCCATGTCGGCGGCGCGCGAACGCCGCGGTTGAAACGCCCGCAACGTCCGGTGGAGGCCGGCCCTTGTCGCGGTTTCCACAAACGCACAACATCCCAGTCGCACAAAGGCGCCGGGACGTGGACACGCTCGGGATGGGGCGGCTTCTATAGGCTCGCGCCCTGGTCGTCAACCCGGACGAATGACAATCGTCGGTCAACAGGGTAAGGCTTCCGGAGCGTAAAGCTTCCGGCCTGCACCGCGTCAATCGTCAGCTCCTGACCCGAAAATACCGTGAGGCGAAGTGGATTCTCTGGACCTCTATCTGATCAAGCCGACCCGTTACGACGATGACGGGTATCCCTTGCAGTGGTGGCGCTCGCTGATCCCCTCGAATTCGCTCGCCAGCGTCGCGGGCCTCGTCCGCGATGCGCTCGACCGTGGCGCGCTCAAGGGCGTCGATGTGCGGATGACCAATGTGGACGAGGTCAACACGCGGGTCGACGTGAAGAGCATCATCGCTAAAGCGCGCTTGCGAAAGACGCTGGTCTTTCTCGTCGGGGTGCAGTCCAACCAGTTTCCGCGAGCGATGGATATGGCGCGGCCGCTGCGTGCGGCGGGCGTTCCCGTCTGCATCGGTGGCTTCCATGTCTCCGGCTGCCTGTCGATGCTGAAAACGTTGCCGCCCGATCTGGTCGAAGCGCAAGAGCTCGGCATCAGCTTCTTCGCCGGCGAGGCGGAGGACCGGCGCATCGACGAGGTGCTCGCCGACGGCTACGCCAACGCCCTGAAGCCGATCTACAATCACCTCGCCCACGCCCCCAACCTGTCGGGGGAGCCGATCCCGCTGCTGGAGGCGAGCGAGGTCGGCAAGAATCTGACGATGCATTCGAGCTTCGATCTCGGGCGCGGCTGCCCGTTCGAATGTTCGTTCTGCACCATCATCAACGTGCAGGGCCGCAAGAGCCGTTTTCGTACGCCCGACGATCTCGAAAAGATCGTGCGCGCCAACGCGGCGCTCGGCATCCGCCGGTTCTTTCTGACCGACGACAATTTCGCCCGCAACAAGCATTGGGAGATTCTGCTCGACCGGCTGATCGCCCTGAAGGACCAGGGTTTCCCGGTCTCGATGCACGTCCAGGTCGATACGATGGCTTACAAGATTCCACGCTTCATCGAAAAACTCTACGCCGCCGGCGGCTACCAGATCTTCATCGGCCTCGAAAACATTAATTCTGACAATCTCGAAGCGAGCAAGAAGCGGCAGAACCGCATCGAGGAATATCGCGAGATGGTGCTCGCATGGAAGAAATTCCCCACCATCATCACTTGCGGCTACATCATCGGCTTTCCCAACGACACCAAGGAATCCATTCTGCACGACGTCGAGGTGCTCAAGCGCGATCTCGCCATCGACAACATCTATCTCAATTATCTCACGCCGTTGCCCGGCAGCGAGGATCACAAGAAGCTGTATGAAGCTGGCGTCTGGATGGACCCGGACATGAACAAGTACCACTTGTCGAGCCGCGTCAGCCATCACCCGCGCATGAGCGACGCGGATTGGGAATGGGCGTATAGCGAATTTCATCGCCGCTACTACACGTTCGAACATATGGAAACGATTCTCCGGCGCATGGTGGCGCTGGGCTCGGGCCGCAAGATCGCCACGATCAACCGGCTCGTCGCCTATCGCGAGTCGGTGCGGGCGGAGAAGGTGTCGATGGTCGAGTCGGGCTTTATTCGCCTGCGCCGCCGACGCCAGCGACGGTCCGGCATGCCGATCCAAAGTCCGCTGACATTCTATCCCTCGCATTGGTTCAAGACGGTGCGGGCGGCAGCTATTTATGCCTCGACCTATTGGCGCCTTAAGGCGATCATGCGGCGCATCGAGGCGGATCCTAATCGGTTCGCCTGGCGCGACGCAGCGATAACGCCGGTTAGCGCGGGAGACGCCGAAGACGATCTCATCGCCTCGACGCGCGTTACCGATTATGCGCGCCGGCGGATGGCCAACGGCGCAAAGGCGCGGGCCAGCGCGCGCTCATAGAGTCCAGCCGCGTCGCGCCAGCCAAGCGTCGATCGACCAGAGGCCGGGGCCGAACGCCGCCAGAACGAGGAAGCCGCCGGCCATGCAGAAATCCTTTTGAAACTGGATCGCCTCGTTGAAGTCGGCCCAGTTTCGGTGAAACATCAACGCTGTGAGCAGACAAAACCCCGCCAGCGCTGCGGCGCCGAAGCGCGTCAGAAACCCCGCCAACACCGATAGCCCGCCGCCGAGTTGCGCGAGAATGACGAGCGGCAGCAAGCTAGCGCTGACGCCGTTCGATTGCATGTAGCCCGCAACGCTGGAGTAATTGCCCAGCGCATCAAAGCCTTCCTTGACGAAGATGAACGCCATCAGCACGCGACCGACGAAGGCCAGCGGGTCAGTCAGTCGCTGCATGGCTTCTCCTCGACGATCCGCTTCGCGTGGGCGCGCCGGACGCCTCGCGACGTCCGACGGCCGTCACTCTAAGAGAAAATCAGGAGCCGTGCGCCTGGTGGATGGCGTCGTTGAGCTCCTCGTATTCCTCGCAGTCGGTATTGCCGCACAGCTTCTGGATCGTCGCGAGCTGCTCGTTGGCTAGATCGAACTTGCCTTGAATAACATAGGCTTCGCCAAGGTATTCGCGCACCTGAGCATAGTTGGGATCGAGCGCGACGGACTTCATATAGTAGGAAATCCCTTCGTCGGTGCGGCCCATCTTGCGCGTGGCGTAGCCGCGATAGTTCAGCGCTCGCGGCGTATTGGGATCGGCGAGCATGTCGAGAATCTCGATTGCCTCGGGGTAGCGATCGGCCTTGGCGAGCGCATAGGCATATTCGGTAAGGTCCGCGTCGGGGAGCACGCTGCTGTGCTTGGCGACACATTGTTGATGCTTACCGTCCCAGACCAGCCCCTTAGCGCAGGTGGTCAGGTCAGGCTGGGTTCTGGAATTGCTGGAGGCGCTGCCGCCGCTGGACGAGCCACCCGAAGAACCGCCCGAAGCGCCGCTTGACGAACCGCCGCTCGATGAACCGCCTGAACTGCCGCCCGCGGCGAATGCAGCGCCGCCGCCAAGCAACAGAGCGAGCATCAGGGCGCGACCGAGAAGTTTGGCCGACGAACCCGCCGAATGGGACGCTAGGAGAGATAGTGCCTTCATGGTCAGACCTCCGGATGACGATGCTGCCTACAACACCCCAGGGGGCGATATATTCGATATTCGTCGAATGCGGCGCTTTCATTTTGATGGCGCGAGGATTCGAACAGCGCCGACCATCATAGCGGAAAAAACCCGATCGTGACATTGCGAACGCTCCGCGTTACGTGTTCGTCGGCGATGACAGTACCTGGCGATGAGCCCCGTTGATGAGCGTTGAAAGTCGACAGGAAGTCCGTGTCGGCCTTGAAGCCCATCTCGCGCGTTTGTGGCGCTATGGGCTTGTCCTGGCGGGCGCGCGCGACGTTGCGGAGGACCTGGTCCAGGCCACCTGCGTCCGCGCGCTGGAACGCGCCGACCAGTTTCAACCGGGCACCCGGCTCGACCACTGGCTGTTTTCCATTCTGCGATCGATCTGGCTGAATGAAATCCGCTCGCGGCGGGTTCGGATCGGCGGCGGTCTCGTCGATGCGAGCGAAGCGCTGGTTGTCGACGGAATCCACGAGGTCGAAACGAATATTTTCGCGGCTGAAGTGTTACAGGCGGTTGGGCGCCTTCCCGAGGCGCAACGGGAAGCCGTCTTGTTGGTTTATGCGGAAGGTCGCAGTTACGCCGAGGCGGCTGAACTGATGGCGATTCCCATTGGCACGGTCATGAGCCGGTTGTCCGCTGCCCGGCTGGCTCTTGGCAAATTGAGAAGCGAATCTGGCGAACTGAAAAGCGATAGAGAAAAAGCCACACGATGAGCGACGAGGACGATGATGTTCTGCTTACCGGTCTGATCGATGGGGAACTCGATCAGCAGAGCGGTAAGGCGCTTAAGGCCCGTCTCGAGGCGGAGCCGTGGCTACGGGCGCGCCTTAAGGCGATCGAGGCGGGCGGACTGCCGTTCGCGCCTGCCTTTGCGGCGCTTCTCGACGAGGCCCCCATCGAGCGGATGAAAGCCGCGGCGGCCGCGATCGCGCAGCCATCTTCGCGCTGGGGAAATTCGGCGCGCGCACTCGCTGCGAGCGTCGCGATCGTAACCTTTTTGGCCGGCATTGGCATCGGGTGGGTGGCGCCACATCTGGAGGATTGGCGCGACGCCGTCGCTGAATATGCGGCCCTCTATACGCCGGAAACTTTCGCGCACGCGCCAACCGGAGAAGCCATCCAGGCTCCGGCGCTCAGGTTGGTCGGTTCGAAGCTGGGGATTGATCTGCCTCCCGAGGTCACGAAAATCGACGGCCTTTCATTCAAGACGGCGATCCTGTTGGCCTACGAGGGCAAGCCGCTTGGACAACTCGCCTATGCCGATGCCCAAGGCTCGCCGGTGCTGTTTTGCATCATCGCCGATTCTCGCCACGACGCGGCCCCGATGAACGAGTCACGAAATAACTTCGCTTTGACGACCTGGGCGCATGGCGGGCGAGGATTCATGGTCATCGCCCAATTGCCCGCCCAAAAAGTCGCCGAAATTGCCAGGCAGATGGAACGGTTATTCTGAATAGATCGCTCATTGACCGCGATCCTTCGAATAAATGGGCCGCGGCAACTGTTAAGCGTCCGTTCGATTCGTTCGAGGCGCAGTCCGCGCGATCGTATGGCGGCCTGCACCAAGGAGTTTGAGATGCATTCGTCGATTCAATCGCGAGCGCCCGTCTTCTGCGCCGCGGCGCTGGCGCTGGCCGTGTCGACGGTCAGCTGGCCCGAAAGCGCGAGCGCCCGCTCAAATTGGTCGATCGACCCCGCGCGCACGCATATCGGTTTTTCCATCGACGCCGTCGGCTGGCCGCGCACCGTGGGAAAATTTGAACGCTTCGAAGGCCGCATCGCTGTGGACTTCGATCATCCCGCGCAGAGCAGGGTGAGCTTTCACGTGCAGGCGCAATCGGTCGATGTCGGTTCGCCGGGATTTAGCGACTATGTCCGAAGCTCGGTTCTGCTCGACGCGGCTCGCTTTCCCACCATCGATTTCGCTTCGACTGCGGTCGAAAAACTCGACGACCACCGGGTGCGCATAACCGGCGAACTGACGCTGCTCGGCGTCACGCGCCCGCTTAGCGTCGATGTCGATGTCAGCAAGCGCGCTGACGGCGGTCACACGAGGCTTGCCTTCACGGCGAAGGCGCGGATCGACCGGCTCGAATTCGGCATGAATTCCGGCTTTCCGGTGATCTCGCGCGACGTCGATCTGACAATCTCCAGTGAGGCGCAGGAGCTTTGAGCGACGCGCCTTCGCGATGGAGCGGATCGACGATCGCGTTGCACTGGCTGTCCGCGCTGGTCGTGCTGACTCTGCTGGCGCTTGGCTGGCTCATGGTCCACGCGATTGACGACGCCGCGAGGCGGTTTGACCTCTACCAATTGCATAAGTCGCTTGGATTCGTCGCTCTTGCGCTGCTGCTCGCAAGAATTGCCGCGCGGCTTGCCACGCGTCCGCCAATTGCACTCGCGATGCCAAGGTGGGAACAGCGCGCCGCCACGCTGGCGCATTGGACGTTGTATCTTCTCACGCTGATCGCGACGCTGTCCGGCTGGCTGCTGACTTCCGCCGCGACTATCCCGATCCCGACGCGCTTTTTCAATTTGTTCGTCATCCCCAATATCGCCGCCGCTAACCCTGCTCTGGCGGAGCAAATGACGGAAGTTCACTTGATCGCGACGTGGCTGCTGATGGGCCTCGCGGCGCTGCATATCGCCGCCGCGCTAAAACATCACTTCATCAACCGCGATGCGGCGCTCCGGCGCATCCTGCCTCAATGGCCGACGCCGCGTTGAGCAGCGCCCTGGCGAGCGCAAGCCTTGCCAAAACCCAATGTCGGAACCAGAATGTCGCCGCTGCGCAACGCTCGGCAAGAAGCCGGGACCAGAGTTGAGGGAGGCGACGATGCTGGACAAGACGCCAAACGCGCGAGTAACCGCGTTTCTCTCGAAGTTCGAGGCGGCGCTCGCCAAGCCGGACATTGACGCTGCGCTCAAGTTGTTCGGCGCCGAATGCTACTGGCGCGACCTTGTCGCCTTCACCTGGAACATCAAGACGATGGACGGTCGCGATGAAGTGCGCGACATGCTTGAGCATCGCCTTAAGGATGTGAAGCCGCGCAATTGGCAAATCGCCGAAGGCGAGGACGCCAAGGAGAGCGATGGCATTCTCGAGGCATGGATTTCTTTCGAGACGGAGGTCGCGCGCGGCTACGGACTGATGCGCCTCAAGAATGGCGCGATCTGGACGCTGCTGACCACGATGGTCGAGCTGAAAGGTTTTGAGGAGAAAGCTGGCTTTACCAGACCGCTCGGCGCCAAACACGGCGTCAATCCTGGCGCCAAAACCTGGAAAGAAGAGCGCGAAGAGGAAGCCGCGACGCTCGGTTTAACGAAGCAGCCCTATGTCGTGATTATCGGGGGCGGTCAGGGCGGCATCGGTCTTGGCGCGCGGTTGCGCCAGCTTGGCGTGCCGACAATCATCGTCGAAAAGAATGATCGCCCCGGAGACTCCTGGCGCAAGCGCTACAAGTCGCTCTGCCTGCATGATCCCGTCTGGTACGACCACCTACCTTACATTGACTTCCCCAAGAACTGGCCGGTGTTTTCGCCGAAGGACAAGATCGGCGACTGGCTGGAGATGTACACCAAAGTGATGGAGCTCAACTACTGGACGAAAACGACAGCGAAGAGCGCTTCGTACGACGAGGCGAAGAAGGAGTGGAAGGTCGTCGTCGAGCGCGACGGCAAGGAAATCACGCTGCGGCCCAAGCAACTGGTGTTCGCCACCGGCATGTCGGCCAAACCCAATATTCCTAAGTTCAAGGGGATGGAAAAGTTCAAGGGCGAGCAGCACCATTCCTCACAACATCCCGGCCCCGACGGCTACAAAGGCAAGAAAGTCGTCGTCATCGGCTCGAACAATTCCGCCCATGACATCTGCGCGGCGCTGTACGAAGCGGGCGTCGACGTGACGATGATTCAGCGCTCGAGCACGCATGTCGCGCGGTCGGACACGCTGATGGACATCGGGCTTGGCGATCTTTACTCCGAGCGGGCGGTGCGCGGCGGCATGACGACAGCCAAGGCCGACCTGATCTTTGCGTCGCTGCCCTTCAAGATCCTGCACGACTTGCAGAAGCCGGTTTACGACAAGATCCGCAAGGTCGACGCCAAATTCTACAAGGGGCTGGAGAAGGCCGGCTTCCTGCTGGATTTCGGGCCGGACGATTCTGGCCTGTTCATGAAATACCTCCGCCGCGGGTCTGGCTATTACATCGATGTCGGCGCGTCGCAGCTCATCATCGACGGCAAGATCAAGCTTGTGCGTGGCCAAGTGAAGGAAATCTCCGAGCACGGGGTGATCCTCGAGGATGGCAAGGAGATTCCGGCCGACGTCATTGTCTATGCCACGGGGTATGGATCGATGAACGGCTTTGTCGCCGATCTTGTAAACCAGGAAACCGCCGACAGAGTTGGCAAGGTGTGGGGTCTGGGGTCCAACACGCCCAAGGACCCCGGCCCGTGGGAAGGCGAACTGCGCAATATGTGGAAGCCGACGCAGCAGCCCGCGCTATGGTTTCACGGCGGCAACCTGCATCAATCCAGGCACTATTCGCAGTTTCTAGCTCTGCAACTGAAAGCGCGGTTGGAAGGCCTCAAAACGCCGGTCTATGGCCTGCAGGCCTCGCACCATAAGTCGTGAGACCGGTGGAGAGAGGAGCGCCGTCATGCGCGACAACGGGTTGATTCCCTCGGGCGTGACCCGCCGCCGCGTCCTGACGCGAGCCGGCGCGGCGGGTCTCGCCTTGGCCATCCGGCCGGCCTGGGCTGACGCCTCGGTCCATTTGCCGCTGCCGGGCGGCCCGACGGCGCGCCCGCTGACGACCGACTTCCCGCAAAAGGGCGAGATGATCCTGCAGCGCGCCCGGCCGCCGTTACTCGAGACGCCGTTCGAGGTTTTCGACGAAGGCGTGTTCACGCCCAACGATCGCTTCTACGTTCGCTGGCACTGGTCGGGCCTTCCAACCTCGATCGACGTCGACACATATCGGCTGGCGGTGCGCGGTCATGTTGAAAAACCATTGTCGCTGGCGCTGAAGGAAATCCTCTCCCTCCCGCAGTTCGAAATTGCCGCCGTCAATCAGTGTTCGGGAAATTCGCGCGGATTGTTCCAGCCTCGGGTCGCCGGCGGCGAGTGGGGAAATGGCGCGATGGGCAACGCGCGATGGAGCGGCGTGCGCCTCAAGGATGTGCTGGACCTCGCGGGGGTCAAAGCGGGCGCGATCCAAGTGCGGTTCAGCGGTCTGGACGATCCGGTCACCGACGGCGCGCCACGCTTCCGAAAGTCGCTCGACGTCGATCACGCCCGAGACGGCGAAGCGATGATCGCCTATGCGATGAATGGCGAACCATTGCCGCTGCTCAACGGATACCCGCTGCGCCTTGTCGTCCCCGGCTGGTACGGCACGTACTGGATAAAAATGCTGAACGATATCGAAGTGATAGATAGCGCCGACGACAATTTCTGGATGAAAAGCGCCTACCTGATTCCGGATACGCCGCTCGCCAATATGAAGCCGGGAGGGGCGGGCGTAAAAATGATCCCGATCAACCGCATGACGCCGCGCTCGTTCATCACCAACGTGAGGGCTGGGCAGACCATTGCGGCCAACGCGCCGACTTTGGCGCGCGGCATAGCCTTTGGCGGCGATGCCGGCGTTTCCCGAGTGGATTTTTCCAGCGACGGCGGAAAGACCTGGGCGCCCGCGACGCTCGGCGCCGACGAAGGCAAATATTCCTTCCGCCGATGGGAAGCCCAATTTGTTCTCGCCGACAAGGGCGCGGCGACGCTGGCCGTCCGTTGCGTCAACGAAGGAGGCCTTGTTCAGCCGGATACGGCCAACTGGAATCCGTCGGGATACATGCGCAACGTCATCGAACAGACGCCGGTCGTCGTCGTCTGAGGAGCTTTCGCCATGAGGCGCCTGAGTCTGGGATTCGTCGCCGCCGCTCTGTTCTCTTTGCCTGCCGCGGCCGGCCCCGCGCCGGATTTGAAATCGCTCTCGGTCGCCTTGCCCGACGCAGGGACTATGCTTTCGGGTGAGGGTTCGGACGTCGCCAACGCGAATTGCCTCGGCTGTCATTCGGTCGAAATGGTTCTCGACCAGCCGGCGCTACCCCGCACTGTCTGGGAGGCAGAAGTCGCCAAGATGATCAAGGCCTACAAGGCGCCGATCGCAAGCCAGGACGTCACGGCGATCGTCGACTATCTCGCCAGCATCAAGTCGGCGAAATAGGCGGCGCCCAGCGGCGCGAGCGCAAGGTAGCCCTCAAACGACTGCGGGCCGGAATGGGATATTCCCCATCCGGCCCGCGGCATCGAACGCTTAAGACGCGAACGCTAGGAAACTTTAGTGGCGATCGTCTCCAAGGCCCGGAAGCACCTGGGTTCCCTCAGCCCGCGCGGCTTCGAGCGCCATCGGATCGAGGCCGAGCAGCTTCAGCACCGTCGGAGCGACCTGCGCGGTCTGGACCGGCGCAAAAAGGGTGCGCGGCTCAAAGTTCGGATTAGCGACCAGCATCATCACATTGGTGTCGGGCTGGGCGAAGCCGCCGTGCTCCGCCAGCTTCTTGGAGCCGCCGGTATAGACGACGCCGAGATTCGGCTGGACGATGATGTCGGGCACGCGGGAGGCTGCCGCGCCGTTTCCATACAACAGGGCGAGGGCGGGCCCGTAATAGAGCTCTCCGCCATCCGCGCCGATTGTCTTGGCGTTGGTCTGAAGCGTCGCGACGGCGTTGGCGAGGCCCATCGCGCTGTGGTCGGTCAGCCACAACAAGGCGACGTCGTCCTCAAGCGCCTGGGTCGTGCTGACAAGTGACGAAGGAGCGTTCTTGGTCGCATCGTCATGCGGAATACGCAGGAGCCGCTTGGGATCGACCGGCGACTGGCCATGTTTGGCCGTGATGATGATCGCCGTCGATTTGTAGAGACCGCGCGCCTTCAGCTCATCGACCATCGACCCGATCGATTTGTCGACGAACTTGATCTCATCCTGCAGCGGGGCGCTCGGCGCGCCGGCCGCGTCGAGATAGCCGCCGGTCAGACTGACAGACGCCTCGTGGAGCTTCTGGCCGACGCTGACCGCCTGGAAGTTCATGCCGAACACGTTGGGAACCCGCGTATGCGCGGCGCCCGTGTGGTCGAGGCCGTCGATCTGGTTGAGCGTCGCCTGCACCTTCAAGCTGTCGTAGCATTTGATGTTGGCGAAGCTGTCGGTGTAGGCGTCGCTCGAGGACACGTGCGTCTGGTCGGGCAGCGGGCTGCAGGTCATGGACTTGACCTGCGGCAGGGCGACCGGGATTGAGTTGATCTCCGGCGCATAGAAATCGTTGAGGCCCTCGCCGCTGCGGCCTTTCGCCAGTTCGTAGGACTGATGCTTGTCGGACCAGGCGGTGTAGCCGCCGGCGGCCTTCACCACTTCGAACATCGTGTTCACGTGGATGAAGCTGTGCGGATAGACCGGCGCGCAGCCGTTCTTGGGGTCGCGCGGGAGGTAGCCCGGATCAATGCCGCCGCCAGCGTCGAGCTTGGTTAGGTCGACGTCGACTTCCTCATCCATGCCGACCTGTGTGCCCACAACGCTCGGGCAGAGATTGGCGCCGCCGGTGATGCCGTAGGGGGTCGTCTTGGCCGGCGGCGACAGCGCGCGGTCGTAGCTCACGTCATAAAAGGCGCCGGTCGATTTGGGCGAGCCGCCCGTCACCAGCGCGGTGAGGCCAGGAAACGAGTCGGAAGGCTTGGAGGTCGAGGCTTCGGTGTAGGTGAGACCCGTCTTCGCCAGCGCCGCCATATTGGGGCAATAGACCGGACCGCCATTGACGCCGTGCGCGCAGTTGGCGAAGTCGAGCGCGTGCATGCCGTCGATGCTGATCAGCAGGACATGGCGGACATGATCGTCGCGCTCATAGTCGCCCGCCAGCGGCTGGTCTTGGGCGAGGGCCATTGTGCAGGCGAGTGGCGCGAGCAGCGCCAAGGCGCCGATTGAGGCGCTCGAAAGCATCTGTTTGGTCATAGGAGGTCCCGTCGGTTGAGAGGGTGCGAAGCCGCAGCGCCTCTCTAGGTCGACGAGTTAACGGTTCATTGACGCCGCGATGACGCTGGTGTGACTGTGGGGAGCCCTCATCGTGCCGGTCCCGCTAGATAAAGCGCGCAGCCGCCTGCGGCGCAGCCCGCCAGGGTCGCGATCATCCCGACGCGAAAACGGAAGATGGCCAGCCCCGCCGCAAGCGCCAGCGCGATTGCCCAAAGATTCGCGCTGGCCGGCAAAGGAGCGTCGAACCGCAGCCCGAAACTCCGCACGGGCGTAACTTGCGCAAACAAGCTGTGCGCGGCGAACCAGATCGCCAGATTGAGGATGATGCCGACCACCGCCGCCGTGATCGCCGACAGCGCGCCAGTCAGCGCCTTCGCCCCGCGCAGGCGCTCAATGTAGGGCGCGCCGAGAAAAATCCACAGGAAGCATGGCGTGAACGTCACCCATGTCGCGATCAGCCCACCGAACACGCCCGCCAGGAGTCCGCCTCCCTGACGAAAGGCGGCGAGAAAGCCGACGAACTGCAGCACCATGATCAGCGGGCCGGGCGTCGTCTCGGCCATGCCGAGCCCGTCGAGCATCTCGCCCGGCGCCAGCCAGTGCTGGACCTGCACCGCCTGCTGCGCGACATAGGCGAGCACCGCGTAGGCGCCGCCGAAGGTGACCACCGCCATGGTGCTGAAGAACACGGCGATGCGGCTGAAGACGTTTCCAGCGCCGGCTGTCACAAGCAAGATCGCGACTGGTCCGAGCCATATTGTCAGCCATATCAAGGCGGTTAGCGCGGATTGCTGGAGCGTCAGGCGAGCATGCTGGGGCGTCGCCTCGCCCAGCAAACTCGCCTCATCGCCGCCCCCCGCTTTGCCGGCGTGGCCGCCCCCCAGCGCAAATTCCGGCCGTCCGGCGCGCGCTCCCACGAAGCCGATGGTTCCTGCGACGAGGATGATCGCGGGGAAGGGAACATCGAAGAAGAAGATGGAGACGAAGGCGGCGGCGGCGATGAGCAGCATGATGCGGTTATTGAGAGCCCGCTTGCCTATCCGCACGACCGCCTCGACGACGACAGCCAGAACCGCCGACTTCAATCCGAAGAAGAGCGCCGCGATGATCCCGACCTGACCATAAAGCGCATAAACAATGCTGAGCGCCATGATCGCCACGGCGCCGGGCAGGATGAACAGCCCGCCGGCCATGAGCCCGCCCGGCGTGCGATGCATGAGCCAGCCCAGATAGGTGGCCAGTTGCTGCGCCTCGGGACCCGGCAGCAGCATGCAATAGTTGAGCGCATGCAGGAACCGGCTTTCGGACACCCAGCGCTTTTCTTCGACCAGGATGCGGTGCATCACCGCAATCTGGCCGGCGGGGCCGCCGAAACTCAGCATCGCGACGCGCAGCCAGACCCGAAACGCCTCGCGGAACGTCACGCCGTGGGTGGGCGTCTGCTCATTGTCATTTCGTGGCGAGACAAGGGCTTCGGCCAACTCACGCCGCCGCTTTGTTGGTCGGCCAATTGTGCGTCTCGTTGGTGGCGTCGCGGCACCAGCGGTAGAACGCGTCATAAAGGCCAAGTCCGGCCTCGAGTTGCTCGAGATCGTCGGCATACATCCGCGAAAGACCCAGCGAGGCGGCAAGCAGGCCGGGTGCTTCGGGCGCCAGATCGAGGCGAGCTGTGTCGGCGCCCCGCACGATTCCCGCGAGCCGCAGCAGCGGCGGCGTCGAGAGGCCAAATTCCTCGACCATGACATCGAACGTGCAGGTCTCGCCGCGATGGCTCCAGAACACCCCTTCAATGTCGAACGGCGCCGCCGCGAATTTCTCGGCGACGGCGACGACTTCGGACGGGGTCACGAACATGAACAGCGCCGCGGGATCGACGAACCGGCGGATGAGCCAGGGGCAGGCGATACGATCGATTTTTGGACGCTCGCGGGTGACCCAAAGCGTCCGGCCCCGCGGGTTGCGCGGCGGCAGCTTGTTTGCCGGCACAAGCGGCAGCCCGCTTCCCGCCCAAGCGGCAACGCCGCCCTCGAGCGATTCGGCCGGGGCGCCGGCTTCGCGCAGCAAGGCGGCGACGCCATGGCTGAGTTTGAGGCCGGCCTGGCAGATGATCACCGCGGCGCGGCCGCGCAGTTCCACCGTCAAATCGCTGACGTTTTCATGGGATCGACGAAGCGAGCCGGGGATGTAACGGGGATTGGCCGCGAAATCCTGGTCATCGCGGACGTCAATCAGCGCAGGGCATTTGGGAGTGCCGATGAGGCGGGCGAGTTTGTCGGGGGCAATACTGTTGATGGATGACATGGCGCGTCCTTGCCTGTGAGCGGGACGCGATCCTTCAGCCTGTCGCCTCGTGGGGAGATCGCTTTCCCCATGTCGTCATAACAGACCGACGCGCGCTGTCTGTCAAGCGACGGCAGGGCTCACGCCGCCGCGCGACGATCGCGCTCGTCGCCTTGCGGGTTGACCTCGATCGTCAGGTGAGAAATAGACGGCAAAGCTTTGAAAATAGACCTGTAATCCTCCGGCGTTCGATGCTCCCTTGCAACAATCGATACGATCGCGCCGAGATGACCGGGCCCCAGCCTCCAGGTATGGAGATCGGCGATTTCGTCGCCCCTATTTTGAACTATCGCACGAATTCTTCTCTCTAAGTCGATGTCGGGACGCATATCTAGTAGAATGGCGCCGGTATCGCGGATGAGGCCCAATGCCCAACTGGCGATGACAAAAGAGCCGACGAGACCGGCGAGAGGATCCATCCAGAGCCAGTGGAAGGTCATTGCGGCCAAAAGGCCGACAATCACCATCACCGACACAGCCGCATCCCCCATGACATGGACGAAGGCGGCGCGCATGTTGTTGTCGCGATGCATTTTCGCGTCGTGGGAACGCGCGGGATGAGCGTGTTCTTCTATTGCAATATTAGTTTCTTGCGGTCCAATCTTCACGTTTAAGACAAACTCGTGCGGTTCAGGGATCATGTCGGTGGATTCGAGGAAGCCGTCGGCATCCCGCATGGCGAAGCGCTGACGCACGCCATTCGGGCGCACCGTTTCGATCGCCACGGCGGACGCCGCAGGCAATGCGCCCTCGATGCCGCGAAGCCGGAAGCGCGGGGGTACGCCGGTTTCGAAGATTTCAAGCTCCAAAGACCCCTGGGGCGCCGCGACGCGGTAGAGTTCAACTTCATGCGCATGATCGTGGCCATGCGCGTGGCTGTGCCCGCCTGCGCTCAGCAGCCAAGCGCTGGCAACATTGACCACAAGGCCCAACCCGGCGATCGGAATTGCCTGGGCGAAGGCGATCGGCTGCGGCGAGAAAAGTCGTACGACCGCTTCAAAGCCGATCAACAACGCGATCATGCCAAGGATCAGAGCACTGGAAAAACCAGCAAGATCGCCGAATTTGCCGGTGCCGAAGGTGAAGCGCGGATCATTGGCGCGCCGGCGCGCCAACGTGTAGGCCAAAGCCGCCAACAGCAACGCGCCCGCATGGGTGCTCATGTGCCAGCCGTCCGCGACCAGCGCGATCGACCCGAACACGTGCCCGCCGATGATTTCGGCGATCATCATCGCCGTGCAGAGGGCGATCACCACCCAGGTCTGCCGCTCCGAGCGGACGTGATCGGGGCCGAGAAAGACGTGGCTATGCCCCGCAGGACTGTTGTCGTCAGGAGAACTTTTCATCGCAAACCCTTGTCGTGGCTAGATCTTCGGAACAATCATGCCGCGTTTGACGGCGGGCCGGTCGCCTACGAGCTTCAGCCACCGGTGGATTTCCGGCTTTGTGCTCAAACTCTCCGCCAGCACCTCGCCGAGGAACGTCGTTGCCGCCAGCGTCCACGGATAGGCCGCGATGTCGGCGATTGTGTAGTCGTCGCCGCCCAGATAATTGGCTTCGCTAAGGCGCCGGTCGAGCACGCCGAGCAGCCGGTCGGCCTCCTCGGTGAAGCGCTTGATGGGCAGCGGCGCCTTCTCGCTTGAGCGGACGGCATAGAAGCCGAGCTGGCCCAGCATCGGCGCGAGACCGCCGACCTGCCAGTGCAGCCATTCGAGCGCCGTGTAGCGTGCGATGCCCGAGGGAGCCAGGAAGCGCCCGGTTTTCTCCGCGAGGTAGGTCAGGATCGCCCCGCTTTCAAACATCCGCAGCGGAGCGCCGGGCGCGTCTTCGTCGATGATGGCGGGAATCTTGTTGTTGGGCGAGATCGCCAGATAGGCGGGGGCGAACTGCTCGTCCTTGCCGATGTTGACCGTGTGAACCTCGTATTGGAGCCCGAGTTCCTCCAGCATGATTGGAACCTTGCGGCCGTTCGGCGTCGTCCAGGTGTAGAGTTTGATCAAGGCTCGCTCCCCTGCGTTGAAGGTTTTGATCCTCGACTACCACGCAAGGCCGGAAAAGACGACGCTACGCCCCCACACGCACCGCTTCCCTTTCCCCCGGATTTCGTGTATCGCACCGCACAAATGTGACGGCGGGGCGCGTTGGTCCCGGCACCGTCGTATTCCCGTCACCTTTTCTCATGACTGAGACAGCGCGGCGCCAAGCGCCCGCGCGTGAACGCCGTTACGAAAGCCCGAGCTGAAATGAAACTGCGCAACATCGCCATCATCGCCCACGTCGACCATGGCAAGACCACCCTCGTGGACCGCCTGCTCCAGCAGTCGGGCGCCTTCCGCGAAAATCAGCGGGTCGCCGAGCGTGTCATGGATTCGAATGATCTGGAGCGCGAGCGCGGCATCACCATTCTGGCCAAGGCGACCTCCGTCGTCTGGAAGGATGTGCGCATCAACATCGTCGACACCCCCGGCCACGCCGATTTCGGCGGCGAGGTCGAGCGCATCCTGTCGATGGTCGACGGCGCGATCGTGTTGGTCGATGCGTCGGAGGGCCCGATGCCGCAGACAAAATTCGTCGTCGGCAAGGCGCTGAAGATCGGCCTGAAGCCGATCGTCTGTATCAACAAGGTCGACAAGCCCGACGCGCGCGTCATCGAAGTGGTTAACGAATGTTTTGATCTGTTCGCCGCGCTCGACGCCACCGACGAGCAACTCGATTTCCCCATCATCTACGGCTCGGCCAAGCAGGCGTGGATGGCCGACTCGCCTGACGGCCCCAAGGAGAACATGGGGCCGCTGTTCGATCTGGTGCTCAGGCACGTCGAGCCGCCAAAGGTCATCGAAGGCGGGTTTCGCATGCTCGGCACGCTGCTCGAGGCCAATCCCTATCTGGGCCGCGTCGTCACCGGACGCATCTTTTCCGGTTCGATCAAGTCCAACGCGCCGGTCAAGGTGCTGGACCGTCTGGGCAATCTTGTGGAGCAAGGCCGCGTCTCGAAGATTCTGGCGTTTCGCGGCATCGAGCGCACGCCGATCGACGAGGCGGAAGCGGGCGACATCATCGCCATCGCCGGCCTCGAGAAATTCAACGTCGCCGACACCCTGTGCGGCATCGAAGTCAGCGAGCCCCTGCAGGCGCAGCCGATCGACCCCCCCACCCTGTCGATGACCTTCCTCGTCAACGATTCGCCGCTCGCCGGCACCGAGGGCGACAAGGTGACGAGCCGCGTCATCCGCGAACGCCTGTTCAAGGAAGCGCAGGGCAATGTCGCGCTCAAGGTCGAGGCGGCGCCGAACTCGGACGCCTATGTCGTTTCGGGGCGCGGCGAATTGCAGCTCGCCATTCTCATCGAGACCATGCGCCGCGAGGGTTTTGAACTGGGCGTCTCCCGCCCCAAAGTGCTTTTTTCGCGCGATGAAAACGGCGATCTCTTGGAGCCGATCGAGGAAGTCGTCATCGACGTCGATGAGGAACATTCGGGCGTCGTCGTGCAGAAAATGTCCGGGCGCAAAGGCGAGATGGTCGAGATGCGCCCCTCCGGCGGCGACCGGCTGCGTCTGGTGTTTCATGCGCCGACGCGCGGCCTCATCGGCTATCTCGGCGAACTCCTCACCGACACGCGCGGCACGGCCATCATGAACCGGCTGTTCCATAGCTGGGGGCCGTGGAAGGGCGAGATAGCGGGCCGGCGCAACGGCGTGCTGATTTCCAACGAAAAAGGCGAGGCGGTCGCTTACGCCATGTGGAACCTCGAGGATCGCGGCCCGATGATGATCGAGCCCGGCTGGAAGGTCTATCAGGGGATGATCGTCGGCCAGCACACGCGCGACAACGACCTTGAAGTGAACGTGCTGAAGGGCAAAAAGCTCACCAACATCCGCACCCATTCCAAGGACGAAGCTGTCCGGCTGACGCCGCCGATCCAGATGACGCTGGAAAAGGCCTTGGCCTATATTCAGGACGACGAGCTTGTCGAAGTGACGCCCAAATCGGTGCGGCTGAGGAAGACTTTCCTCGATCCGAACGAGCGCAAGCGCGCGGAGCGGGCCAAGAGCGCCGAGGTGGTGTGATCTTGGCTTTGACGTCGCGTTTCGATGGTGAGACACTGGCGCATCCCTTCTCCCCTTGCGGGAGAAGGTGGCGCGCGGAGCGCGTCGGATGAGGGGTTTGCGGCCGAACCAACCCCTCATCCGTCATCGCTTCGCGATGCCACCTTCTCCCGCAAGGGGAGAAGGGGGCCAGCGGCGTTGAGTTCGCCGCCAGATTGAGCCTTCTGGAGTTGCCCGCGAATGGTCGCCAGACCGCTGCTTGCCCTGACCGCCCTGCTCGCGCTCTTCACGAACGCCCGCGCCGCTGATCTGCCGAACCTGCCCACCCTCGCGGCGGACCCGCAGGTCGCCTCGCCCTGGCAGCACGGCCTGCATCTTGGCAGCGAGGTCAGCTTTTCCGCCGCCAAGGGCGTCAAGGGCATGGTCGGCGGCGACGCGTTCGTCGGCTATTCCCACGAATTTTCCAACAATCTCGTCATCGGCGCCAAGGCGAGCGCGGGCTACGCGCCGTTCTTCATCCAGAACAGCCGCTTCAAAGGCGCGGATTTCGTCGGCGCCAGCGCCTTCGTCGGCTACGACATGGGCAAGCTGATGCCCTACCTCGCGACCTCGGTCGACTTCGCCCGCGCCACCCCGTTCGAGCGCGGCTTTTCCGGCGGGATGGACGCGATCAACAATTTCCTCAACGGCGGCGACACGCGCACCTACGGATCGGTCGGCGCCGGGTTTGACTACGCCGTCACCAATAACCTCACGGTCGGGATGGGCGTCTCGGTCGGCAACGGCCGCGGAGTCTGGCCCTGAGCGGCTCTGTTGCCCCGAGCGCCGCCGCGCGATAGGCAAGCGCCTGGCTTTCTCAACCCGACGGACCGCATGCCGAACCTCGACCGACGCGCGCTGCTCGCCGCCATCATCACGTCGACGGGAATCCGGCTGGTCGGGCACGCCTTGGCGCAACCGACGGCGCCGGCGCCCACCTCATTCGGCTACGCGGACGTCGTCAAGCGCGCGCGCGATCTGGCGGCGGCGCCGTTCGAGGCGCAGATCGCGCCCCTGCCCACGCCTATCGCGACGCTGGATTTCGACGCCTGGCGCGACATCCGCTTCAAGTCGGATCGCTTGCTGCTGGGGCAGCCGGGTACGCCGTTCCGGCTCGAACTGTTTCACCTCGGCCATCTCTACAAGCGCCCCGTGACGATCAACGTGCTGCGCGATGGCGTGCCCGCCCCGGTCCCCTACGCCGCCAACCTGTTCGACTATGGCCACAACAAAATCCCCGGCGGGCTGCCGATCAACCTCGGCTTCGCTGGCTTTCGCCTGCACTATCCGCTGAACTCGCCGCATGTCATGGACGAGGTGATCGCATTTCTCGGTGCGAGCTATTTCCGCTTTCTTGGCCGCGGCCAGCGCTATGGTCTTTCTGCGCGAGGCCTCGCCATCGGCTCCAGCAAAGGAGCGGATGAGGAGTTTCCGTTCTTCAGCGAGTTCTGGATCGAGACGCCGCCGCCCGACGCGACGCGCGCGGTTGTGCACGCGTTGCTCGACAGCGAGTCGGCGACCGGCGCGTTCCGCTTCGAGATCTACCCCGACAAGGATACGCATATCGAAGTCACGGCGTCCCTGTTCACACGCAAGGCGATTCCGACGCTGGAAATGGCGCCTCTGTCGTCGATGTTCTTGTCGGGCAAGAACGATCATCGCTTCAACGATGATTTTCGCAATGAGCTGCACGATTCCGATGGCCTACTGATGCAGACGGGCGCGGGGGAATGGATCTGGCGCCCCCTCAGCAACCCGCTGAAGCCGGAGTTGTCGACATTTCTCGATAAGGACGTGCGCGGGTTTGGCCTGTTGCAGCGCGACCGCAGGTTCGAGCACTACCAGGACCTCGATCTCGCTTATGAACTCCGGCCGAGCTACTGGATCGAGCCGCGCGAAGGATGGGGCGACGGGCGCGTCGAGCTTGTTGAATTGCCGACGGGCGATGAGGCCAACGACAACATCGTCGTCTCCTGGGCGCCCAAGGAAATCGTCCAGGGCGGCGCTTCTCTGACCTACGGCTATCGCCTGACTTCGCTTCTCGACGACGACCGTTTAACGCCCGGCGGACGGGCGCTCAACACGTTCCGCACCTACCCCAAAGCGCTCGGCGCGATGGAGGCGCTCGCGCTCGGAGCGACGCGTTTTCTCGTCGATTTCACGGGCGGCGATCTCTCCTATTTTCTCGGCGATCCCACCCTGATCGAAGTGGTCGCGACAACCTCCGCGGGCCGCATCACCCGCACTTTCCTTGCGCCGAATTCGCACGTGAGCGGCTTTCGCGCCGGCATCGACGTCCAGATCGATCCGGGCCAGTCGTGCGATCTCAGGGTGTTTTTGAAGTCGGCCAATCGCGCGTTGACGGAGACGTGGACGTTTCCGTGGAGGGCGTGAGATCAAGCTTCTGATCGCCGTCCGGCGTCAATCGACCCTCGTCTTTCGCGGCGTCAGCTCAGGCTGGCGCCGCGATCGCGTTTATAGGACTTTCGCAGAGGCTCGCGCCTCAGCAAGGGCGTCGGCGGCTTCTTGGATTTTCCGGGCGAATTCGGCGACGCGAAGGGCGAATGTCCCGAGCGAGACCTCGCGCACCGTGATCGCGCACGTTGCGCGCGGCTTTGCGCCCGCGGCTTCGCTCATCTGGGCGAACGCGCGCTCGGCGCCGGAGCCGCCGAGCGTGCAGAAGAAGGCGACCGCCGGCAGCTGACGCTTGGCCGCCAGGAGATAGGCGCGCATCGGCGAGGAGAGCGACCATCCCCAAACCGGCGTGCCGAGGACGACGAGATCATAGGCGGCGGGATCGCGCTTGCCGGGTTCGATCGGCGCCGCAAGGCCCCGCCGCGCCTCGATCAGCGAGCGGAGATAGCCAAGCGGGCCGCCGCGCCCGCGCGGCTCTTCGATCGCCTCGATATCGCCGTGCAGCGCCGCCGCCAAGGCCTCGGCGACCTTGCGGGTCGTGCCCGTGCGCGTCGCGTAGACAATCAGGAATTTCGCACCCATGGCCTTGCCCTCACGCGCGGCGTCGAAGGCTCATGTGCCAGGGTTCACGGGACCGCGCATTGACTTGGCGCAGGTCGGCAACTTGGCGCGGGCGCCACGTCAGTCAAGATGTCTCGCCGCGCAGCGGCCGAATTGAGCGCAGCCGAATTGTCCCGCTCTTAATCGAGGGGAATAACGCCCCATCGGCAGCGGCCTCGAAGGGCATAGCGGCGGAGCGCAGGTCATCGGCGCGGCTAGAGGTCACCAGAAACCAGCTGACGCCTGTGGATTGCAGATGGGCGAAACGTTAGTAGCCCAACGGCGCCGCTTTTCAGGGGTGAGGACAGCGCTCGGGGGCATTTGGCCCCGACTCGGCTTCCCAGTTTTCCAGAAAGCAACAGTCGATGCCCTGAGGGATGGCGACCCTCGCTGAGGGATGAATCCCGCATGGATCTCCGTCGATTAAGTCGTTCGCTCCGCAAACGGGGCGGAGGGACTCAGCGCCGCGTCGATATCGCGCCAGAGATCCTCGACATCCTCGACGCCCGCCGACAGCCGCAACAGATCGGGCGGACACGGCGAGCCCTCGCCTTCGATCGAGGCGCGGTGCTCGATCAGCGATTCGACGCCGCCGAGCGACGTCGCGCGCTTCCACAGTTTCACGCGAGCGGCGCAGGCGATCGCCGCCGCTTCGTCCGCGCGCACCCGCACCGACAGCATTCCGCCAAACCCGCCCTGCATCTGCCGCGCCGCGATCTCGTGGCCGGGATGATGAGCGAGTCCGGGATAAAGCACTTCGCTGACCGCCGAATGATTGGAGAGACGCTGCGCAAGCTCCATCGCGTTGACGGCGCACGCGCGCACGCGCAGATCGAGCGTGCGCATGCCGCGGATCAACAGATAGGCTTCGAACGGCCCGAGAATCATGCCGTGTGATGTGCGGATTTCGCGCACCCGCGCCGCGTCGTCGGCTCGGGCGAAGGCGAGCGCGCCGGCGATGACGTCGGAATGGCCGTTGAGATATTTCGTCGCCGAATGCATGACGACATCCGCGCCGAGCGCCAGCGGGCGCGTGAAGATTGGCGTCGCGCAGGTGGAATCGACCGCGAGCCGCGCTCCCGCCGCGCGGGCAATGGCCGCCACGCCCGCGATGTCGCTGATGCCCCACAGCGGATTGCTCGGCGTCTCCAGCCAGATGAGCTTCGTCTGGCCGGGCTGTACAGCGGCGCGGACGGCGGCAAGGTCGGCGGCGTCGACAAAATCAACGCTGATCCCATGCGAGGGCGCGTCCTTGAGCAGCCAGTTGCGCAACGACCAGTACATCACTTTTGGCGCGACGACATGCGCTCCCGCGCCGAGGCTGAGGAACAGGGCAATCGCCGCCGACACGCCCGAACCGAACAACAGCGCGGTTGCCGCGCCTTCGAGCGCCGCGATCACCGCCTCGCCCTGGCGCACGGTTTCGTTGTCGGGGCGACCATATATGTTGCCGCTTGAATAGGAATTATCGGGATCGCGGATGAAGGTTGTCGCGACATGCAGGGGCGGCACCAGCGCGCGCGACGCTTCGTCGATGCGCCCCATCGCCTGCGCCGCCAGCGTGCGCGGCGCCCACGGTTGATCCAGATCGCTCATGCGGCGCTCGTCCTTCTGGCGTGTTCGCGCGGCGCGCCGCCTGCCTCTTCGATCAGCAGGCGCTTGAGCGCCGGAGTTTTATCGACCAGCCTGAGGCCAAAATCGCGCAGCGCGCGCAGCGGCGCGACATCGTTGGAGAATAGACGGTTCATCGCGTCCATGCCAAGGCCGCTGGCGGCGATGTCGAAGCGGCGCGACCGCTGATAGAGTTCCAGCGCATCCTCATCGCCGGGGTCGAGACCCAACCGCATCTGGCCGGCGACGACTTCCGCGAGAGCAGCGACATCGCGCAGTCCGAGATTGAGCCCCTGCCCGGCGAGCGGATGCACGACATGCGCGGCGTCGCCGACCAGCGCGAGCCGCTGCGCAACGAAGCGGCGCGCGATGCGAAATTCGAGCGGAAACGCGCGTGCGGGCGAAGCCAGCGCGATCTGCCCGAATTTGTGGGTGAAGCGCGGCTCGAGCTGGCGCAGAAAATCTTTGGGCGATAGCTCCAGCAGTGTGCGCGCGTCCTTGTGCGCCTCGTTCCAGACAATGCTGGAGCGTTGGCCAGGAAGCGGCAGAATGGCGAACGGCCCGGCGGGCAAAAAATGTTGCTCGGCGCGCCCTTCGTGCCGACGCTCATGCGCGATCGTCGCGACGATCGCCGATTGCCCGTAATCCCAGCCGATGCTGGCGATGCCCGCCATCTCGCGCAATCGTGATCGCGCGCCGTCCGCGGCGACAAGCAAGCGTGCGCGAACCAGCGATGCGCCCGATAGACTCGCTTCAAGCGTGTAAGGTTTTGCGGAAACGCCGATGACCGAGCCGCTGCGCAGCGCGACGCCAAGCTCGTTGCAGCGCGCGGTAAGCGCAGCGACAACGTCACGGTTCAACGCCATGTGAGCGAGCGGCTCGCCGGCTCTGGCGTCAAAGCGCATCTGCACCTGACGCACCGCGTCATGCGCACCGCCGTCCATGATGTCCATGCGCAGGATCGGCTCGGCGAGCGGGGCGATGACCGACCACGCGCCGAGGCGCTCAAACAAACGCCGCGAACTGGCGGCGACCGCGACAGCACGATCGTTCGCTTCGCCGGCGCCGATTCGCGGATCGATCACCGCGATCGTGGCGCTCCCGCGAGTCGCATGCGCCAGCGCCGCGCCAAGCGATAGCCCGACAATTCCCGCGCCGGAGATGACAATATCGAAAATATCCGACGCCGCCTCGTTCAAGAATATCTCCGCAGCGGCATTTTGCCATTGGGCCAATTCATGAGCCAAGCTGTCCGCAAACAACTATCTCTGTCAATTCGGCGATGCCGTGACCTTGTCGAATCCCGGCGAACGAGGCATATAGCCGCATTGTCTAAGAGCGCCCGGCGCTGAGCGCGCTTTCGTTCCACTAAAGCGGCAGATCTGAATTTTAGACAGGTCTCGTTTCTTAGTCAGGTGTCGTTTTCGGCCGAAGGGCTCCTCATGGAATTTGAAGGGACCGTGCGCCCACGCGCAAGAACAGGTCTCCACGAAGTCCTGGCGGCGGGAATTCTGACGGCCTCGAACGCGCCAGGCGTTTACGCGCTCGGGCCCGTTTTCGAGCGCGTCGTTGGCGCGTGCGCAAATCTTCTCACCCGCTTTGGCACCGGGGACAAGCCCGAATTGCTTCGCTTTCCGCCCGTCATGGACCAAGAGATACTTGTGAAAAATGGCTACTTCGTCGGGTTTCCGCATCTTGCCGGCTGCATCCATAGTTTTGTGGGCGACGAGGAGGACCACCAGCGCCTGATCGAGAAGATTTATTGCGATGAACCGATCGGCGACGAATTCAAATCGACGTCTTGCGTCATGCCGCCGGCCGCCTGCTATCCCCTTTACCCGGTGGTTGCCGCCCGCGGCGCCGTTGCCGAGGCCGGCGCGCTGTTCGATGTCGAGTCCTATTGCTTCCGCCGGGAACCGTCGGACGATCCGACGCGGATGCAAACCTTTCGCATGCGCGAATATGTGCGCATAGGACAAGCTTCTGAGGTGACGTCATTTCGCGACCAATGGCTTCAGCGCGGCCGAACGATCGTCGCGACGCTTGGCCTGGCGGGCGAAATCGCCGCGGCGAACGATCCTTTCTTCGGGTCGCGCGGCAATGCGCTCGGCGCAAACCAATTGGCTAGAGGACTCAAATATGAGATGCTTGTGGCCATCAAATCGGCGGACAAGCCTACCGCCTGCATGAGTTTCAACTATCATGAAACCCACTTTGCCGGAATCTGGGACATTCGCCTTTCGGATGGCGCGCTAGCGCACACGGCCTGCGTCGGATTTGGCATGGAGCGTCTCGCGCTGGCGCTTTTCGCGACACACGGAGTCGATGTGAGCCAATGGCCGCGTGAAGTCAGGGAGGCGCTGTGGACGGCGTGACGCCAGCTTCAGCGCCGTCTGTGGACCGTGCGGCGGCGCTCGGTCTTGTGCGCAGCTTGATGAGCCGAATTTTCGGCGTGCCGCCGGCGCTCATCACCGCCTCGACAATCGCCGCCGACATCGAGCGATGGGACTCGCTGGGGATGGTGACGCTCAGTTTGGGTCTGGAGCGCCGCCTCAACCGACAGCTGCCGGTCGAGGCGTTCGTCGCGGCGCGGTCCGTCGCGGCGTTGGTTGACATCATTTGCAGTCTCGGGACCGCAACGACGGGCCGCAACGGGGCCGCTTCGGATGTGGAGCGGCATGGCTAGCCGCAGCGAAGAAATGGCGGCCGAAGTTGCCCATGGCGCCGACGGATTCCTGTTCAACTTGTTCGAGCAGGCGATTGCGCAAATATGCGAAGCGTCGCTCCCCGACGATCGCTTTCTCGCCCGCTGGGTTTCCTTGCTCGAGACGCGACAAGCCTGGTGCGCCGCTCGGGGCATTCGGTATGTGACGCTCATCGCGCCGGCTCGCCACGTGGTCTATGACGACAAGCTGCCGGCGGGCCTGAGCGTCTCGCCAAATCGCGCCGCAATGCGGCTTCTTCGATCAATCGCGCCGGGGCTTCGCGTTGGCGCGCTCTATCCCGGAGCCGAATTGCGCGCGGCGCGAGCGAGTGACGATGTGTTCTTCAAAACCGATGAGCACATGAACGATTTTGGCGGTTACATCTGTTATCGCGCGATCTTGCGCGCAATCGAAACGGATATTCCGCTACAACCCGTGGCGATCGAATCCTTCGCCTCAAGCAAACGCAGGTTTATCGGCAACCTCGGAATACGCGTCGTCAGCGAGCCTTCGGAGGAGGCCACTTTCCTCGACTTGCCGGGGAAGCGGCCGCCGTTCGCTGGAATTCGCAATAAGAAAAACGACAGAGGGGTCGACATTTTTCTTAACGACAATCGGCGTCTGCCAAGCGCGATTGTGTTTGGCGATTCAAACCTTCACACGGTGTTGCCCTTTCTGCAGCCGCATTTTTCCCGCATCATCAGCCTGCCCGCGAACCAACGCTTCTATTTTGATCTGGTGCGCACCGAGCTCCCGGACGTGGTGATTAATTTTATCTCGGAATTGGCGCTCGGCCATGAAGCGTCGGGCTATGTCGCAGCGCCGGTCGACAATGACGCGACGGACTTCGTCGACTTTTACGACGAGATCGCGCTTCCCGCCGCGCACGAGCCCTTGATCGCGATCGACTTTGGCAAAAATGGCGCCGGGGCTCGCTTTCTGCGCCGGGGATGGAGCCATATCGAGGAGCGCCATACCTGGATGATCGGCGAGGAGAGTGTGCTCGAATTGCCGTCGCTTTCCATCGACGGCCGGCAAGCGCGATTCTTCACGCTCGAGATCGAATTGTTCCCGATCCTGATTCCAGGGGTGAAGCCTCGCCAGAGGCTCGCGATCAGCGTCAAAGTCGGGGACGGCTGGCGCGAAATAGGCGATTTCGCGATCGTGGGCGAACGGACGATTCGCGGGTCAATTCCAATCGGCCTCGTTCCGCGCGATAAACCCTGGCGAATGAAATTCGTGCATCCCGACGGCTTCATGCCGTCAAGCATTTCCGACAGCGCGGATGATCGCGTGCTGTCGATCGCGCTGCGCAGTCTCGCGATAAGGATCAGCGCACGACCCGGAAATCGCACTGTTTCGGAGGTGCTCGACGCCTTGTTGACCCGCAAGCCGCCGACGATCGCCCCGCCGGAGGCGGAAACCGAAGCCAGCGCGATCGATCCCGATCGAGCGGCGTTGGAGTCGCGTGTGACTAGGCCGGTGTCGCCCCAAACGGCCCGTTGACCTATCGGGAGACGCGCCGCCGCCGCGTCGCTCATGCGCGGAACGGCGCTTGACGGCGCCCCGCCCGAGCCGCCACACCGTCAATCGGTTCTCCTTTGGACTCGCCCATGCCCGCCACCGCCGCCGATCTGGTGTCGCTCTTCGATCTCGAACTTGTCGCGCCCGACGTCTTCCGGGGCCGCTCGCTGAACCACGGCTGGAAGCGGGTGTACGGCGGCCAGGTGCTGGCGCAGGCGCTGGTCGCGGCGACACGCACGGTCGTGGATCGCCTGCCGCATTCGCTGCACGCCTATTTCATTCTTGCTGGCGATCCATCCGTTCCGATCCGATTCGAGGTCGAGCGCATTCGCGACGGCCGAAGCTTTACGACGCGGCGCGTCGTCGCCCGGCAGAACGAGGCCGCGATCTTTGTGGTGTCCGCTTCGTTCCAGATCGCCGAGAAAGGACTCGAACATTCGTTCCCGATGCCCGCAGCGCCCGATCCAGAGAAACTCCTGGGGCCCGACCAACTGACAGCGCTTGCGGGACCCAAGGCGGGCGAGCAACTGCGCATGTTTTTCGATCGCATCAGGCCTATCGAGATCCGCCCGGTCGATCTTAGTCGCTATGTTCCCGCGCCAGGAGAGCGGCCGCGTGAGCCAAAGCAATCGGTGTGGATCCGGATTGCGGAGCGCCTCCCCGACGACCCAGCGATCCACCGGGCCGCGCTGCTTTATCTCTCGGACATGACGCTGCTCGACACCGCGCTGGTGGCGCATGACACGACAATTTTCAGCGGCAAAATTCAGGGCGCGAGCCTTGATCACGCGTTCTGGATTCATCGTCCATGCCGGGCCGACGAATGGCTCCTGTATGTCCAGGACAGTCCGAACGCCAGTGGCGCGCGTGGATTGACGCGCGGAATGCTGTATGCGCGATCCGGCAGGCTGGTCGCCAGCGTGGCCCAGGAAGGGCTGATGCGGCTCAGGCGTCCGGACCCGTCGATCTGAGTAATCTTTAGGCGCCTAGATATTGGGCAGGCCCGCCCCACCGCAAGCGAAAGCGCCCCAAACGCTCAAACGATTCGCCGCAAGCGTTTCAACTTCTTAATGAATCGTTCATCCCCCGCAACTGGCACGCGGCTTGTAATGGACTGGCCTGCGGCGGCGTTCGCGCGGCCGTCGGATTCAGTCGGGAAAAGCGGGCTTGGTCAGAAAAGCTTCGCCCAATCCGCAAAAGCTGGGATGAGGCACATGAAAATAGTGATGGCAGTGATCAAGCCGTTCAAGCTCGAGGAGGTGCGCGACGCGCTGACCGCCATCGGCGTGCACGGCCTGACGGTGACTGAGGTGAAGGGCTATGGCCGCCAGAAGGGCCATACGGAAATTTATCGCGGCGCGGAATACGCCGTGAGCTTTCTTCCGAAGCTGAAGATCGAGGTGGCTGTCAACAGCAATCTTGTTGACCAAGTGATCGAGGCGATCACCGCCGCGGCGCGCACCGGCCAGATCGGCGACGGCAAAATCTTTGTTTACAACCTCGAGGCCGCAGTCCGCATCCGCACTGGCGAAAAAGACGCTGACGCGCTCTGAGCCGCCCCATCCCCTTCAATTCGGAGTCTAAAATGAGATTGTCACGGTTTCTGACTGGCCTGGTGCCAGCGCTGGCGATTGCCGCGCTGATCGGCCTTGGCGCGCCCAATTTTTCGCGAGCGCAAGATGCACCCGCCGCTGCTCCTGCGGCCGCTCCGGCGGCGCCCGCAGCGGCGGCTCCCGCTGCTGCCCCCGCAGCCGCCGCTGCGCCCGCCGCCGACGCCGCCGTCAAGCCGGCGCCGCCGCCGACTCCCGCCTGCGCCGCCGCGGTCGCCGCGATCGACGCCACCGACAAATATGCCGCCGTCCCGGCCGTCCCCGCCATCACGACGAAATGCACCCCCAGCGGCGGCGACACCGCCTGGATGCTGACCTCGGTCGCCCTCGTGCTGATGATGACGATCCCAGGCCTTGGCCTGTTCTACGGCGGCATGGTGCGCAAAAAGAACGTCGGCGACACCGTGATGACCAGCTTCGCCATCACGGCGCTCATCACAGTGCTGTACGCCATCATCACGTACAGTCTGTCGTTCACCTCGGGCGGGTGGTTCATCGGCGGCACGTCGCGAGCATTCCTGCAGGGCATCCTCAGCGACATCAACAACGGCGGCATTGGCAACCCCAACTCGCTGGCGCTGACGATCCCTGAAACCGTTTACATGTGCTTCCAGATGACCTTCGCGATCATCACCCCGGCCCTCATCGCTGGCGCGTTCGCCGAACGGATGAAGTTCTCGGCGATGCTGTGGTTCATCGGTCTGTGGGCTCTGCTGGTCTATGCGCCAGTCGCGCACTGGGTCTGGGGTCCCGATGGCATGTTCTCGACCGCCAATACCGACGACAAGGGCAACTTTGCCGGCTGGGTGAGCGTTCTCGACTTCGCTGGCGGCACCGTCGTTCACATCAACGCTGGCGTCGCCGGTCTGATGTGCGCCCTGATGCTTGGCAAGCGCCGCGATACCGGTCCAGGCCACAACATGGTCCTTACCTTCATCGGCGCGGGCCTGCTGTGGGTCGGCTGGTTCGGCTTCAATGCGGGTTCGGCGGTCAGCGCCGGCGTGCAGGCCGGCATGGCGATGACCGTCACGCAGATCGCCACGGCGGTCGCCGCTTTGACCTGGATGTTCGTCGAATGGGCGCATCGCGGCAAGCCAACGGTCATCGGCATCTGCTCGGGCGCCGTCGCCGGCCTCGTCGCGATCACCCCGGCCTCGGGCTTTGTCGGCCCGGTCGGTTCGATGGTGATTGGCGTCGCTTGCGGCGTCGGCTGCTACTGGGGCGCCACCAGCCTTAAGCACATGTTCGGCTATGACGACGCGCTCGACGCCTTTGGCGTGCATGGCGTGGGCGGCATCATCGGCGCCGTGCTGACGGGCGTCTTCGCGGTCAACCAATACGGCGGCCATCCCGGCCTGATCGAGGGCGCCCCGCACCAGGTCATCAACCAGTTGATCGGCATCGGCACCGTCATCGTCTATGACGCGATCGTCTCGCTGATCATCCTGAAAGTCGTTGATCTCGCCATCGGCCTGCGTGTCAGCGACGATGTCGAGCGCGACGGTCTCGATCTGGCGCTGCACGGCGAGGTCGTTCAGTAACTCTTACCCGGGCGGCGCCATCGCGTCGCCGCCCGCTTCTCTCGTCTCGACTTTCCTCCCAAACTCAAGCGCCCTTCGGGGCGCTTTTTTTATTGTTGTCTTGATGAGTCCGGCCCGTCGGCGGCTTCTGGGCCGCGATCGACAAGTTCGATTTTTGTTGCTGAATATCTGAAATCATAGTAATGTAAATTTCCGACAACCAATATATAGGAAGCTTCGAATGCCTGAGAACTCCGCAGTTTCTGACGCAGGTCAGCAAGCAATGGCGGGCGCGCGCGCAAGCTTCCGCGCCTTTCCGCGAGTCGCCAAGGTCCAACAGTCGGACGCCGGAGGCGCCGCGCTCTCGCTCCGCCAGGCGGCGGAAAAATGCCGCGTAACCCTTGGAAACGCCCAATCGCTCCTGAAAAGGGCGCCCTCCCACGCGACCTTTGCGAGAGGGTGAATTGAGCTGGAACCACCCCCCTCCCGAATTGGCGCGCCCGGATCGGGATGGCGTCAAACCATTAAGGTTAGGCGGGCATTAACTCGACGCGCCTAGGCTGCCGATGAGGCGCCTGCTGCGCTGCTTTATTCCCCCATTTGCGGCGAGAAATGCGTACCACGAGCTTTTCAGTCATCGACTATCTGCCCGACTCGGTTCGCGAAATGCCCAAGCGGCGCGCGGCGGAGCTGATCGGGCTCGGCGCGGTTGGCGGCGTCGGCGCGATGTCGATCGCCCTGCTGACCTGGTCGGTCGAGGATCCCAGCCTCAATCACGCCACGTCGAGCGCAATTCACAATCTGCTCGGGCTGCCCGGCGCGATCGCCGCGGATCTAGCGATGCAATCGATGGGGCTATCCTGCGTCGTCGCCCTCACGCCGCCCGCGTTATGGGGCTGGCGCTTGCTGACGCGCCGCAGGCTGGAGCACGCCCGCGCCCGCGTCGCGTTATGGCTCGGCGGCTCCATTGCCGCCGCGGGCCTCACCTCGTTGCTGCCCGTGCCCGACCGTTGGCCATTGCCAACGGGACTAGGCGGCGTCCTGGGCGACGCGGTTCTTATCCTGCCGCGCACCTTTCTGGGCGGCTCGTCGACGGGAATGCTTGTTGTCGCCGTCGGGCTGGCGGGCGTCTCGATCCTCGCGTTGAGCGCCGCGGCGGGCTACGGTCTGATGCCTAACCCTATCGATGCCGACGCCGCGACCGCGCCGTTCAACGGGCGCCCGCGGAAGATCGAGTCGGTTGACAGCGAGGACGAGGATTCGGATGGCGAGCCGGGCATTGGCCTGGTGTCGCTGGGCGCGGCGATCCACACCGCGCTCTCGCTGAAGAGCGCCGCCCGCCGTCTGTTCAGGCGCAAATCCAAGGAAGCGTTCCCCGCCGTGCCGTCGCGCGCCCCATGGTTGGCGCGCCGAGCCAACGATGAAATGTTGGATGACGACGACGCTGGCGATCTCCGGCCGACTTTGCGGCGGGAGCCGTCATTTGCGCAGGGCGTACGCCCTACAGTGGTCTCGAGCCCCGCATCGATGAACTCCGCACCGGCGGCTTCCCGTGTCGCGGCTCCCGCGGCGGCGCTCAAACCCGGTCGCCGGCTGGCCAATGAGATCCAGCCCTCGCTGCTCGATCGCGCCGCCTATCAGCTGCCGCCGCTGGTCATGCTGGCGGAACCCAAAAAACTCGTCGCCTCAAAGATCTCCGAAGATGCGCTCGAGCAGAACGCGCGCCTGCTTGAGGGCGTCCTCGACGACTTCGGCGTCAAAGGCGAGATCATCAACGTGCGCCCCGGCCCGGTCGTCACCCTCTACGAACTCGAACCCGCGCCGGGCATCAAGTCGTCGCGCGTGATTGGCCTCGCCGACGACATCGCGCGCTCGATGTCGGCAATCTCGGCGCGCGTCGCCGTGGTGCAGGGGCGCAACGCCATCGGCATCGAGCTGCCCAACCAGCGCCGCGAAACGGTGTACTTGCGCGAACTGCTGGCGAGCCAGGATTTCGAGAAGTCGAAGCATCGCCTCGCCATCGCGCTCGGCAAGACGATCGGCGGCGAACCGGTGATCGTCGATCTCGCCCGCATGCCGCATCTGCTTGTCGCCGGCACCACCGGATCGGGCAAGTCCGTCGCCATCAACACGATGATCCTGTCGCTGCTGTATCGGCTGAAGCCCGAGCAATGCCGGCTCATTATGGTCGATCCCAAGATGCTTGAACTCTCCGTCTATGACGGCATTCCACATCTGCTGACGCCCGTCGTCACCGACCCCAAGAAGGCCGTCGTCGCGCTGAAATGGGCGGTGCGCGAGATGGAGGACCGCTACAAGAAAATGTCGAAGGTCGGCGTGCGCAACATCGACGGTTTTAACGCGCGCGTCGCCGAGGCGGCCGCCAAGGGCGAAATCATCACGCGCACGGTGCAGACCGGATTCGACCGCGAGAGCGGCGAGGCGATCTACGAGCAGGAGGAGATGGACCTCACGGAGTTGCCCTACATCGTCGTCATCGTCGACGAGATGGCCGACCTGATGATGGTCGCCGGCAAAGACATCGAAGGCGCCATCCAGCGCCTCGCGCAGATGGCCCGCGCCGCCGGCATCCATCTCATCATGGCGACGCAGCGCCCTTCGGTCGATGTCATCACCGGCACGATCAAGGCCAACTTCCCCACCCGCATTTCCTTCCAGGTCACCTCGAAGATCGACAGCCGCACCATTCTCGGCGAACAGGGCGCCGAGCAACTGCTCGGCCAAGGCGACATGCTCTACATGGCGGGCGGCGGCCGTATCTCGCGCGTCCACGGCCCCTTCGTCGCCGACAACGAAGTCGAGCGCATCGTCGGCCATCTCAAGATGCAGGGACAGCCGGAATATCTCTCCTCGATCACCGAAGACGAGGCGCCGGGCGAGGACGAGGAAGCCCCCGCCCCCGCCGGCTCGCCCGGCTCGATGGACGCGGAGGAAGCAGGCGACTATTACGACCGCGCGGTCAACATCGTGCTGCGCGACCGCAAATGCTCGACGAGCTACATCCAGCGCCGCCTGTCCGTCGGCTACAACAAGGCGGCCTCGCTGGTCGAGCGGATGGAGAAGGAGGGCGTCGTCGGTCCCGCCAACCACTCGGGCAAACGCGAAATTCTGGTCGGCGGCGGCATCGATCGCGGCGCGTTCCAGGTCGACGGGGACGAATGAAGCGATGTCCAACTAACGCCACATCCGACGCCTAAGGGCCGGATCTCTCTCAAGGGCTAAAGCGGACAGACGTGAGATTCACTAGTCTTACCTTGCAACGAATGATCAGGACGGGTGCGCGCCCCCTTCTCCCCTTGCGCGTGCTCGCGGTCGCGCTCTGCGTGCTCGGCTTTGGCTCATTGGCTATCGCCGAGGACGCGCCGATCGATCTGCATGCAAGCCCCGCCAAGGCCGGCAAGGCGCCGAAGCCGTCCAAGAGCGCTCCCGGCTCGATCAGCCCTGCGGAAGCCGTGCGCCGCGCCAATGCCTGGTTTGAGGCGGCTCATTATCTCAACGCGGATTTCGTCCAGATCGCGCCCGACGGCAAGCGCTCGGAGGGCAAGCTCTACGTCGAGCGCCCAGGCCATATGCTGTTCCGCTTTGCCCCGCCGGCGCGACTAGAAATCATCGCGGACGGGCGCAGCGTCGCGGTGCGCGATCAGAAGCTGAACACCCAGGACCTCTATTTCATCGGGCAGACGCCGCTCAAATTCCTGCTCTCGGAGCACATCGATCTTGCCCGGGATACGCGCGTGACCGGCGTCGCGTCGGACGAGCATGCGGTGACCATCGAGATCGAGGACAAGGCGACGCTCGGCGGCTCCGCCGACATTTCGCTGGTGTTCGACCCCGCAACCTTCGCGTTGAAACAATGGACGGTGAACGACGCGCAGGGGTTTCAGACCGTGGTGACGCTGTTCAACGTCGACCTGACGAGCAAGCCAGACCCGCAGTTGTTCGCGATCAACGAGAGTTTGACGACGTCGAACAGCGGGAGGGGGAAGTAAAAGTCCTCGCTCCGCGTGAGTGCCCGCGACAAGCGCGGACAAAGCGGTGGTCGCGTGGCGCAACTCATCGCTGTGGGAAAGTCCGCAGCCCTCTTGCAACTGTGGCGAAGCCATCCAATGTCGCGCTGACGCTTCCGAGACCCCCATGCGCTTCACCATCTCCACCTGGAACATCAATTCCGTGCGCCTGCGCATCGGCCTCGTCGAGCGTTATCTCGCCGAACACCAGCCCGATGTCTTGTGCCTGCAGGAGACCAAAGTCCGCGACGGCGAATTTCCGCTCGGCGCGTTTCACAAGGCTGGCTACAAGCACGTCGCGATCAATGGCCAGAAGGGCTATCACGGCGTCGCCATCGCCTCGAAGCTGCCGATCGCGGCCACGATCAAGCGCCAGTTCTGCGGCAAGGAGGATTCGCGCCATCTTCATGTGACACTCGGCGGCGAGGCGGCCGGGCTGGAGGTTCACAATTTCTACGTGCCCGCTGGCGGCGATGAGCCAGACCCGGAGATCAACGAAAAATTCGCCCACAAGCTCGCCTTTCTCGACGAGATGGCGGCGTGGGCAGAGGGCGGCGCAGTGGCGGCGGGCCGGGCCATTCTCGTGGGCGATCTCAACGTCGCGCCGCTCGAACACGATGTCTGGAGCCACAAGGCGCTGCGCAACATCGTCAGTCACACACCCATCGAGATCGAAAAGCTGCAACGCGCGCAGGCCTCGGGCGACTGGTTCGACGCGTTGCGAAAGTTCGTACCTGATAGCGAGAAGCTCTACACTTGGTGGAGCTATCGCTCGCCCGACTGGGCCGCTGCCAACAAGGGTCGCCGGCTCGACCACGTCTGGGTCAGCCAAAGTCTTGGCGATGGCGTGACGTCAATGCATGTCAATCGCGATGCGCGCGGCTGGGAGCGCACTTCCGATCACGCGCCAGTCAAAGTCGAGATCGCACTGTAGCAGCCCGTCAGGGACAGTTCATGCCAGCGGGGCTGCTGCCGCGCAGGGAGGCGGCGAGGCGGGCGACAAGCCTGTCATAGCCGCGCCTCTCGCTGGCGGGATAGGTGATCTCGACCGTGTTCCAAACCTGGTCGCCACAAGTGAGAAGCGATCGGCGATAGAAGATTGTCGAACCCGCGAAGCCTGAGACGGTCACCGAGCGGGCGCCGCGCTTGAGATAGGTAACCCTCTCGCCCTCGCGCGGGCGCGCCTTCTCATCCATCGCTTGCGTCGCCGAGCGCCCAAGCTGAAATCCGCCATAAACGAGAATGCGAGCCGCCCCGTCCGGCGAATCGAACGTGCGCCCGTCGTCATTCTCCGGAGGCGGTTCGGCGCGCCAGTCGGCGGGAACGTCAACGCTGACGCCAAATCGGTCGTTGACATAGGCGTGGGCGCAGGGGGTCAACACGATGAGCCCAACGAGCGAGATGCCGGTCGAACGTTTGTTAACAGGCCGTCTCGCCACACCTTCTCCGTCCGACCACAAATGAATATTTGTTAAGCTTTTATGACAGGTTGAAAAATAATTCACCCCCGATTGAAAAAAACACTTGTACATGACGGCGATTCGATCAAATAAGTCATTGCCCAAATCGCACGTGCCTGTGGTCGTGTGTCGGTCGGCGGGGATCCGGACAAGAGGCCGGTTAACCGTCCATAGAAAGACTGGCAGCCGGAGGCGAACCGGCGAACCCCGCCAAACGGGGGACGCGACTTAAAGCAACGACGGACCGGGCTTTTTTGGTCTCCGCCTGCCCTCCAAAGGCAGGCTTACCGAAGAGGCTAGTCTATCTTGCCGGGCGTGCGGAAGGGATTTCCCCTCCAAACGATGGCGTGAGTTCGAACGGGCGGCTCTTAGGCCGGCCGCAGAGTTCTCGCCACGGCGCTGCATCTGATCGGACGTTCAACGCCCAATGGCCCCGAGCCGGCGGATGTGAAAGCGCTCGGTCGCGATGGCCGATGAATCTGACGGTCGCGTCTCCACCGCGCGCCGGCGGGTGCATTGCCATCACCCTTCAACCTTGTTCCGCGTGGGAAGCCCACGCGACGGGGGATGCCGCTATGACCGATCGCATAATGAATTTCCTGCGCGCCAACCGCGAGGACGGACCGCGTCTCGTCGTCGATCTCGACGTCGTGCGCGAAAACTATCTCGGCTTCGCCAAGGCGCTGCCGGACACGCGCGTGTTCTACGCCGTCAAGGCCAATCCCGATCCAGCGATCCTCGATCTGCTGGCGCGGCTCGGCTCGTGCTTCGACACCGCTTCGGTCGTCGAGATCGAGCAGGCGCTCGCCGCTGGCGCAACGCCTGACCGCATCAGCTTTGGGAATACGATCAAGAAAGAGCGCGACATCGCCAGCGCCTATGCGTTCGGCATCCGCCTGTTCGCCGTCGACTGCGAGGCCGAGGTGGAGAAGATCGCGCGCGCCGCTCCCGGCTCGAAAGTGTTCTGCCGCATTCTGTGCGACGGCGCCGGAGCAGAATGGCCGCTGTCGCGGAAGTTCGGCTGCGCGCCCGAAATCGCGGGACGCGTGATGGAGCACGCCCATCGTCTCGGCCTCGTTCCGCATGGGCTGTCGTTCCACGTCGGCTCGCAGCAGCGCAACCCGCGCATGTGGGATGGTGCGCTGAAGACTTCGGCAACGATCTTCCGGGATCTCGCCGAGAAGGGCATCAACCTCGCGATGATCAACCTCGGCGGCGGTTTCCCGACCCGTTACCTCAAGGAGGTTCCGGGCGTGAAAACCTATGGCCAGACGATCTTCCGGGCCTTGCGCAAGCATTTTGGCAACCGCATCCCCGAGACGATCATCGAGCCAGGCCGCGGCATGGTCGGCAACGCCGGCATCATCGAGGCGGAAGTCGTGCTGATCTCGAAGAAGGCCGACGACGACAAGGTGCGCTGGGTCTATCTCGACATCGGCAAGTTCAACGGGTTGGCGGAGACCATGGACGAGATGATCCGCTATCCCATCCGAACGGCCTATGACGACGACGCCTTGGCGCCGTGCGTCATCGCCGGGCCGAGTTGCGATTCCGTCGACGTGCTCTACGAGAAGGAGCCCTACCTCCTTCCCGTGACGCTTGAGATTGGCGCGAAAGTGCTGATCGAGGGAACCGGAGCCTACACGACAACCTATTCGTCGGTGGGCTTCAACGGCTTCCCGCCGCTCAAGAGCTACGTGATCTGAAGCGGTCCCTCTCCCGTTCGCGGGAGGGGAACGCGCCACCCGTCTCTCCCAAACACTCGATATTTGCTCCTGTGGAGGTCGCCATGACGCTGCACGTCGATCCCCTTCGGCTCTTCGCCGCTCCGCGTGCTTTGACCGTCGCGCCCGGCGTCATCAGGACTGAGCGCGCTGCCGACGCACGCGCGCGCGAAGCCTTGCTCGATGAGGCCTTCGGTCCCGCCCGCTTCGCCAAGACCAGCCAACGGCTGCGCGATGGCCGCCTGCCCGCAAGTGGACTTGCGCTCGCCGCGGACGATGCTGACGGGCTCGTGGGCACATTGCGCTGTTGGAACATTGATGCGGGCGGCGTTGGCGCGCTGCTTCTTGGCCCGCTCGCCGTCGCGCGATCGCATCGTTCGCTCGGCATTGGCGCAAGGCTGATGAACGAGGCGCTGTCGCGCGCGGCGACGGCCGGGCACAAGGCGGTGCTGCTTGTCGGCGATGCGCCTTACTACGAGCGCTTCGGCTTCGATGCTTCGTTCACACAGGCTCTTGATCTGCCAGGACCGGTGGATCGCACGCGGTTCCTTGGGTTGGAAATCGAGGCCGGGGCGCTGTGCGACGCGTGCGGGATGGTGCGGGCAACCGGCGCTCGCGCGACAAACGCGGCACGCCTCCTTAAGAAAGCTGCTTGAGCGAAGGGGGCGGAACGTCGGCACTCCCGCCCGGACGGACTATTCGAGATAAGGCGTTGCGAAGAGTCCGCCGTCCCCCAACGGCGCGTTTGGCCCGCGTGGGAGCTTGAGCGGCGACGCGTCGCCAAGATTGCGCGAAAAGATCTCGCCATAGGTTCCGGTGGCGCCGATGACGCGTTTCTGCCAGTCGTCAGTAAGACTCAACTTGGGCGCCTTGATCTGCAGCGCATCGAGCCCGCCGGCGGTCCATTCAGCTTTGGGCACATCGGCGCGCTGCAACGTGTAGATCGCCCAGGCGACAATCGCCGACCATTGCGCGTCCTCAGTCGGCGTTGCCGCGATAATCGGGAGAACAGCGAGAGGTTCAGGCAGGATGCGGCTGTGCAGGGACTTTCCGGCGCCGCTGATCCTGACGGCTGCCAAGGTCGTGCTTTCGCCGGCTTCCCCCCGGCAAACCTGCGCATTGTATGTATCGAAGAGTTCGACGTCTTCCTGATAGCCCATCCGCGTGAAGTCGAGGCGATGGGCGGCGAACCAGGCCTCGAGGTTGCGGTGTGCATTGGCGCCTTGCGAGAAGCAGATCGGCTGCCCCGCGAGATCGGCAAGATGCTGGGCGGGCGAGGCGCCAGCAACCATGACCGCTGTGGCCTCAAAGAATATCGCAGGACCTGGGACAATCTCGCCGGCGATGCCGGCGGCTAAAATTTCGGACGCGCTAACGAATGACACATCGACGTCGCCATGGCGCATGAGGTCGTATGCCTTGTCCGAGTCATATTGAGAGAATTCGATCCGCCCTTCCGGGCCGAGCATGGCGGCCCCGATCGCGCGGCAAACATCGAGAAAAAGTCCGAACGCACGCCCGTCAGGCGCAACGCTGACGAGGCCGGGCCGCGGCGCGCCGCCGCAACGAATGACGCCCTGCGACTTTATTCGATCAATCACACTGCCGGCACATGCGCCTGACGCCGACGACGTTGCGAGGCATGCAATCACAAGTAGACGAATGAACGACACAATCGATCCCTCAAAGCTCCAGGCGCAACGACGACGCCGCGCATTGTCGGCTGATTCAAACGCAAAATCCGGCGCCTTCCTTGTGGGAGGCGCCGCATCTTACAGTCTGGATTTAGTTGTAAGCCGGCAAAGTCGATGGCAGCGTATTGAAGTTCGCTGGGATCGTGTTGACGATGCCTTGGCGGACATCCTCCGGCGTTACGCCGATCGCCTGACATCCCTTCCCCCCATAGTGTGGGAATGTGTTAACGACCTTGTCGGGGATCATTGCGTAGGAAGGCGGTAAAGGCGGAAGTTCGCCCCGGAGCCTTGCCGGATCGAAGCCGGAAAGCAGGCTATCGGTGATCGGCGAGTTGGTGTCGCGCGGGCCGAGATATTTCTGTTCGAACCCTGTGGGGCCGAACTGGTTAAAATAGGCGGAATTGCCCGCGCTGAGGGCTTGCGCCTCGTCAGGCAATTTTGACAGTGCGGGCAAATGGAAGACCGCATTGATCGTCTCGATGACGGCATTGTGGTCGCCTTCCGCGTGCGAAACCGCATGCGCGCGGGCGAACGGCGAGATCAGCAACATGGGGATGCGCACGCCACGCGAGAGCGGCAACCCATCGGGGCCATAGCTGAGAACGCGCGGCGGTACGTGATCGTAGAAGCCGTCGGATTCGTCATAAGTGATGATGATCGCGCTGTGCTCCCAGATCTCCTTATTGTTGGCGATCGCGTTGATCGCCCGCGCCGCCATCGCCTCGCTAAGCTGGCTGTCGGAGTATGAGGGATGGTCGTCGTCACCCGACTTGCTCGAATTGATCTTGGCGAGTTCGGTCGCGGTCAGCCCGGCGGGGTTGGGATAGTTGGCGTTCTGGATCGGCGGGGTCTGATTGTTGAGGTTGTAATAGCCGCCGCGGATGTAGAACACTCCTCCGCCGTCGGGCAGCTTGTCGTTCGCGATATCGCTGAAGAAGTCGCCCTCGCCGCGCATCTTGGCTCGCTCAATCGGATTGTTGGCGAGGTAGCCAAAATACTGCGGGCCCTGATGGTGGCTGACGTAGTTCGTGTGCGAAGCAACGCTGTTCGTGTCGGTCGGCTCGAGATCATAGCCGTTCTGGTACCAGCGCCAGTCGACGGGCTCGCGGCGCCGCTGCTGGATGAAGGGAATATCCTGTTTGACGTCCGCCAGATCGAACGAAGGGCTCAGGTCCTGATCGGTTATCCACTTGGCCCAATCGCCCATCATGGTGAGCGGCAACGTTGCAAATGTCAGATTCGAGGCGATATTCGTCGGGCCCCAGAATTCCTTGGGCGCGGTCGGCTGCCGGTTGGTCGCGGTCGTGTCGTATTCAGATCCCCACCAGGGTTGCGGATCGTTGACGAGCGGCGGGCCCTGCGTGGTTCCGGTTCCCGAATAGGTGACGCCGTTGATGGTCCCGCTGATCGGTCCGGTAAAGCCGGTGGCGGTGGGATCGGATGTCATGCTGGGGTGCTTGACCCATTGGGTTTCGCCCGACTGGCCCGCGATCATCGCAATCGCGTTGGGCGTCGAGGGCGTGTCCTCAGTCGCGAAGATGTTGTCGAAGATCGTGAAGCGGCTGGCATATTGCCAGAAGAACGGGATCGTGTCGCAGTCGACATGCGACATCACGAGACGCGCGAATTGCGTGCCCTGCGCCTGGCTCGCGTTGTTCCCGACCTTCGCGTACTTGCTATATTCGTCGAGCGAGAACTGGTCCATCTGCGCCGCGCCGCCTTTTACATCGATCTTCTTGGCGAGACCGGTGTGAGAGTGATCAACGCTGTCGCGGAACGTTGCGTTCTGCTGCGGTCCAAGCTTGAAGGGTTGCACCGTGACAGGATTGCCGTTCACGTCTGTGTAGGTCTGTGTGAAGCCGGGCGTGTTGGCGGCGGAGCGCGGATTTTTGCCATCCGAATAGATGCCGTTGACGCCGGGGAATGTGCCGTATTCGTTGTCGAACGAGTGGTTCTCATTGAAGATTACGAAAACATATTTCACTTTCTCGCGCAGCAACTCGGCGATGCTGTCGTCGTGATCGTGATCACGCCAGCGATGATCGTTCCTGTCGATGAAATAGGGACTGACGTCCGCACTCGGAGTCGGCTGGATTGTCACCAGCTCTTCTTGGGCGTGCGCGGCGCGGACAAATGCGGGTTGTAATAGGCCAGCGATCGTGGCCAGCGCGGTCGTTCCGCGGAGAAACGATTTCATTCGGAGACCCTGCGTAAGGACATTGAGGCGAGCAAGATGACGCATGTTTCATTACACGGTCAAGACGAAGATATGGCGGTGATGTGACGATCGCCGCCATCGTTTTCACTCGGACCAGCGGCGCGGTCGCCGCGGCCGGGCCTCCAGATGGAGCTTGGCGGTCGCGGTGGCGTCCAGCGGGCGCCCCGTAAACACACTGTGAAATTGTGGGCCATTTGTAATCATGGCTTTCGGAACATCTTCGGTTGGAGGCCAACCGGCGAAGTTGGATAGCTGCATCGAGATGGCGCCGCCCGGCTTGTTTCGCCCCGGCGCCCCTGCTACGAGCGCGCACCAGATTACCCGCAAGGATCCCAGCGCGCATGGCCGCTAATCAATTCATCTACCACATGAAAGGCCTGACCAAGACGTGGCCGGGCGGCAAGAAGGTCTTGGAAAACATCCACCTCTCCTTCTACCCCGACGCCAAGATTGGCGTGCTCGGCGTCAACGGCTCGGGCAAGTCGACGCTGCTGAAAATCATGGCGGGCATCGACACCGAGTTTGTCGGTGAAGGTTTTATCGCCGAGGGCGCCCGCGTCGGCTATCTCTCGCAGGAGCCGCATCTCAACCCCGATCTGGGCGTGCGCGGCAACGTCATGCTGGGCGTCGCCGGCAAGCAAGCGATCCTCGATCGCTACCATGAGATCGCCGCGAACTATTCGGATGAAGTTGCCGACGAAATGTCGCGTTTGCAGGACGAGATCGAGGCCAAAGGCCTGTGGGACCTCGACAGCCAGGTCGAGCAGGCCATGGACGCGCTTGGTTGCCCTCCCGACGAGGCCGACGTTGACACGCTTTCGGGCGGCGAGCGCCGCCGCATCGCACTGTGCCGGCTGCTGCTGGAAAAGCCGGAGATGCTGCTGCTCGATGAGCCCACCAACCATCTCGACGCCGAGACGGTGAACTGGCTCGAGGGGCATTTGCGCGACTATCCCGGCGCCATCCTCATCGTCACCCACGATCGCTATTTTCTCGACAACGTGACGGGCTGGATTCTCGAACTCGATCGCGGCCGCGGCATTCCCTATGAGGGCAATTATTCGACGTGGCTCAAGCAGAAGCAGAAGCGCCTGGCGCAGGAGGGGCGCGAGGAAGAAGCGCGCCAGCGCGCGCTCGAGGCCGAGAGCGAATGGATCGCCTCCTCGCCCAAGGCGCGCCAGTCCAAATCCAAGGCGCGCATTCAGGCCTATGACGAGCTCGTCAAGAAGCAGAACGACAAGGCGCCGTCGACTTCGCAGATCATCATCCCCGTCGCCGAACGGCTCGGCAACAACGTCATTGAATTCGTCGACCTGACCAAAGGTTTTGGCGACACGCTGCTGATCGACAGGCTGTCGTTCCGGCTGCCGCCTGGCGGCATCGTCGGCGTCATCGGACCCAACGGCGCGGGCAAGACGACGCTGTTTCGCATGATCACCGGCCAGGAAAAGCCGGACTCCGGCATGATCACCATCGGCGAGAGCGTGCAGCTCGGCTATGTCGATCAGTCGCGCGACGCGCTCAACGACAAGAAGACGGTTTGGGAGGAAATCTCCGGCGGCCACGAGATCATTTATCTGGGCAAGCGCGAGATCAATTCGCGCGGCTATTGCTCGACGTTCAATTTCAAGGGCGCTGATCAGCAGAAGAAAGTCGGCATGCTGTCAGGCGGCGAGCGCAACCGCGTGCATCTGGCCAAGATGCTGAAGGGCGGCGCCAACCTTTTGCTGCTCGATGAGCCGACCAACGATCTCGACGTCGATACGCTACGCGCGCTCGAGGACGCGCTGCTGGATTTTGCCGGCTGCGCCGTCATCATCTCGCATGACCGCTTCTTCCTCGACCGCATCGCCACGCATATCCTCGCCTTCGAGGGCGACAGCCATGTCGAATGGTTCGAGGGCAATTTCGCCGATTACGAGGAAGACAAGAAGCGGCGGCTGGGCATCGACAGCGTGATCCCGCACCGGCTGAAGTACAAGAAGTTTTCGAGGTAGGGTACAGAAGTCCTAAACAATCGCCGTGGATGCCAGCCACAAGCGCGGTGAGACGGCGCTTGAAAGTCGTGAGAGTTACGCAATCAACCCCGCGGCCTGCGCCGAACTCCTCAAAAATGGCACGCCGATATTGAGCACCTCGTGCCGGTCTTTCGCCACCGGGCGCCAGACCGACAAAGCGGCGGCGAGTTGTGGCATCATGTTGACGAAGGATTCGCAGACGAGGTCGCCGGAGAAATTGCGCGCCTTCAACGCGCGGAAAACGTTTGTCCAATCGATGTTGCCCGACCCCGGCACGCCGCGATCGCTTTCGGAGAGATGCACGTAGCGGCAAAGGCCGCGCGCGTCCGTAAGCGCCGCGTCAAAGCCCTTCTCCTCGATGTTGGTGTGATAGGTGTCGAGATGCACCATGCAGGCGGGCTCGCCGATGCGCTCAAGCAGGGCGACGCTTTGCTTGGCGGTGTTGAGCATGTGCGTTTCATAGCGATTGCACGGCTCAACGCCAAGCATCATTCCGAGCTCGCCGGCGCGCTTGGCCACCGGCTTCAGCGCCCGCACGATCGTCATATATTCCGCTTCGGTCGGCGGCGAACCGCTGCGATAGCCAAGCGTGCTGTAAGTGACGCCGGAGAGGCAGTTGCAACCCAGTGCATGCGCAACTTCCAGCGCACGCAGCAGGAACGGCGTCGCGCGGTCGGCGTTGAGCGGCGCGCCGACTTCCGCCGGCAAACCGAGCGACGCTGTTGGCGCGATGTTATGCTTTGCCAGCAAGGCGCGGGAGTGAGCGACATCGACCCGGTCAGGCTCGAGCAGCGGAATTTCAATGACCTCCAACCCATGGTTGGCGGCTTCGGGAATCGCCAGCTCCGCCACTTCGCGCGTCCAACCGGCGCCCCAAAGACTCGCGTGCATACCGAAGCGGATCATGAGATTCTCCCTGTGTTGAAAAGCGGGGTCATCCTAGTGCGCCCCGACAATGTGACTGACGACGGCGTTCATCGACGTGTCGACCGTTCGATCGTCGGCGATGACCTGGCCCTGGCGCAGGACAATAATGCGATCGCAGACGGCGAACACGTCGGTGAGGCGATGGCTGATGAGGATCACGCCAATGCCCTGCGCCTTGAGCTTGCGGATGAGCTCCAGCACATGTTCGATTTCGCGCACCGCGAGCGCGGCGGTCGGCTCGTCCATGATGACGAGTTTCGGGTTGAACGTCAGCGCCCGCGCGATTGCGACGGATTGCTGCTGGCCGCCGGACAACAGTCCGGCGATCTGGCGCACGGAGGCAATGCGCGCGCCGAGCTTTTCGATCATCGCCGCCGCCTCGATCTCCATGCGTTTGTGATCGATAAACTGAATGCCGAGAATGTTGCGCGTGCGCTCGCGGCCGAGGAAGATGTTCGTCGCAACATCGCGCATTTTGGCCAAGGCTAGATCCTGATAGATCATTTCGATGCCGCGCTCGCGGATAGCGCCGGGGTCGTCGTGTTCGAGCGGCGCACCGTCGAATACGATATGACCGCTATCGGGTCGATGGACGCCCGTGATGGTTTTCATCAGCGTTGACTTGCCCGCGCCATTGTCGCCGACGAGCGCGACGACGCTGCCTGCCTCCACGCTGAAAGTGACGCCGCGCAAAGCTTCGATCGAGCCGAAATTCTTGCGCACCTCTCTGAGTTCCAGCAGGCTCATCGGCGGCGCGCTCCCGCCCGGTTCATGCGATCGAGCCAGACCGCCAGGATCAGCACAGCGCCGATTGCCATCTGTTGATAGAACGACGGCACCGCCAGCAGATTGAGACCGTTCTGCAAAACGCCCATGATCAGTGCGCCGATCAACGCCCCCACAACAGATCCACGTCCGCCAAACAGGTTGGTGCCTCCGATGATCGCCGCCGTGATTGCGGTGAGTTCGTAACTGATCCCGGCAGTGGGATCGCCCGCATTAACGCGAGCGGCGAACAACAATCCGGCGAGGCCGGCGAAGATGCCCGAGAGCGTGTAAAGCCAGACCTTGTGCCGCTCGACGCGCACGCCCATCGCGCGCGCCGCGGCTTCGTTGTCGCCAATCACCTGCGTGTAGAGCCCGAAGCGCGTGTGCATCAGGACGACATGCGCGACAAGCGCCACGACAATTAACACGATAACCGGCGAGGGAATGCCAAACGGCCTCCCCTGCCCGAGATAGACGATGGGATCCGGCAGGCCATAAATCGGCAGGCCGTTGGTCAGCACCAGCGCAAAGCCGCGCGCGATGCCCAGCATACCTAGCGTGACGATGAAGGGGGGGATATCGCCCCGCGTAATGAGCGCGCCATTGATGGCGCCGGCCGCCGCACCCGCTGCAATGCACGCGAGAATACCCAACGGCCAGGGCAAATTCAGCGCGACAACCGCCTGACAGCCGACGACGCCGGAGAACGCCATGACGGAGCCGACGGAGAGATCGATGCCCGCCGACGAAATAACGAAGGTTGCGCCAACCGCCAGCACGCCGATCGTCGCTGTCGCCAAGGCGATGTTGAGGAAGTTCGAAACAGACAGAAAAAACGGCGAGAGCACCGCCATGATCGCCATAAGGATGGCGAGCACGAACAGCGATTCAACGCGGAACGCGGCGCTGCCGAGCAAGCGCGCCTTCCAGGTTTTCGCGTTGATCGCCGCCGCGCTGGCGTTGCTGGTCATTGAGAGTAGGTCCAGGTCGTGATGAACTCGGCGTTGCACGCCCCTTCTCCCGTACGCGGCAGAAGGGCGCGCCTCGGCTTACTTCACGAACTCAAGCAGCGGGTCTTTCTTGGCTTCGATCACAGCCTTGGTCAGCACGAGGGTCGGCACAAAAGTGTTCTCGTCAACCTTATCGCCGGCAAGCACCTTCTTGGCGCCCTCGACCGCCTGCTTGCCCACGAGATAGGGCAATTGCGCCACCGACGCATTCAGCCGCCCCGCATTGATTGACTTGACCGCGTCGCTGTTGCCGTCAACGCCGACAATAATCACCTTGTCCTTGCCCGCCGCACGCGCGGCTTCGACCGCTCCGAGCGCCATGCCGTCGTTGGCGCAGAAGATTGCGACGAGGTCGGGGTTGCGTTGCAGAATGTCGTTGGTGATGTTGGCGGCCTTCTGCCGGTCCCAGTCGCCCGGCAATGAAGCGACGATATTGAGGCCGGCCGCCGCCTTCTTCAACTCGTTGGCGAAGCCCCGCGCGCGTTTCTGTCCAGTGATGTTGCCCGACAGGCCCTCGATCACCAGAACCGGACCCTTGGCGTCCTTGCCGAGCTGCTCAGCGACATAATCGGCGCCCTTGCCGCCAGCCGCCTCATTGTCCGAACCGATATGGAAGGCGATGGCGACGCCAGCCTTCTTGGTGATTTCGGGATCGAGATTGCCGTCGAGATCGATGACGGGAATCTTCAACTCGTTCGCATGCTTGAGGCAGGGCAGAAGAATGGTCGAGTTGATCGCCGCCGTGATCATCACAGCCGGCTTCTTCTCGAGCATCGTGTTGCAGGTGTTGAGCTGCGGTTCGGCCGCCTGGTCCGATTCGACCGCCTGCAGGAAATATTCGACGCCCGCCGCATCGGCGCCGGCGTGAACGCCCTTTTCCATCGCGCCCCAGAACGGGTTCGACAGCGTCTTCATCAGAACGCCATAGACCGGCTTGTCGGCGGCCGACGCGGCCGCGCTGAGGCCGACGGCAAGCGCCGCGATCGATAGCGTTGCGAATAACTTCCTGACCATGTTTTCCTCCCTTTTGATTTTCTCAGGCCCTGGCAACGGCGCGAAGCCGACTGCGGATGGGGCCAGTGGATTCCCTGATCTTCAACGAGCAGGGAAGCTCTATTGCGCGCTCACCGGCGATAGTTTCGCCAGCAACGCGTTGCATCAGCAGGCGCCAGGCGCGCGAAGCGAATTCCTCGACGGGCTGCGCCACGGTCGTCAAATAGGGGCGCAGCGCGCTCATCCAATCGAAATCATCGAAGCCTGCGACGGAAATATCGCCAGGAATATCAAGGCCGCAGGCGCGCACCGCCTTGATCGCGGCCAAGGCGGAAACATTGGTCAGCGCGAAAATCGCGGTTGGCCGGTCCGCGCGATACAGTTCCTGCTCGATTGCGCCGCGTAGACCCTCAATCGTGTGGCCCCCGACGCAGATGCGCTCGCGTTCGGCCAGATCAGATTCGGCCAGCGCACGGCGATACCCAGCGACGCGCGCCCGAATGTTAGAGAGCTCGTCGGAGTGGGTCAGCACGGCGATATCGCGATGGCCCAAACTGATAAGATGGCGCGTCGCCGCGTAGCCCGCCGCCGCGCAATCAGCGCCGACACTGTCGAACCCCACGGCCCCAAAGCCGCGATCAATCAGAACGGTGGGCGGCAGATTGAGCGGGACGGCGCCCAAGCGCAGTACGCCGAGCGAATTGTCGCGCGCTGGCACCGCCAGCAATCCATCGATCCGCCGATCGACCAGCGCCTCGAGGCGGCGGCGTTCGACGCCGACATCTTCGCCGCTGGTGACCAGCACCAGTTCGCAATTGCTTTGTGCGGCCTCGATTTCGATGAGATGGACGAGACTGGCGAAAAACACGTTGGCGACGTCGGGCACGAGAATGCCGATCAGCCCGCTGCGCCGTCCGCGCAGCGCGGAAGCCAGACTGTTGAGGCGATAACCGAGATCGGCAATGGCGCTGAGGACTGCTTTGCGGCTCGCCTCGCCGACCGGGCGCCTGCCATTGACGACGTTCGAGGCGGTCGCGACAGAAACGCCTGCGCGCCTGGCGACATCGCGAATGGTCGGCGTGTTCCTCAATCTTCAGCCTTGCACGGCGTTTGTTCTATAACGTTATAGATCATTGAACAGCTGCCTGGAGTCAAGTCCGTTTGGCGCTGACTCAGATCTTTTCGATCGGCTTCGATCGCGACAGCGCCACGGTCTCGCGCTGCGCGCGCCGGCAGGACAGCGGCGGCAATCCTTTCAGGATGAGTTCCGCGTCGGCGACCGTCTGGCGCCCGATGTCAAAAAGAGCTTGCGGCAACGCGCCGGCGCGATGCGGCGACAGCAGCAAGCCTTCCACGGCGCGGACCGGATCGCCGGGCGTCGCTGGTTCGACGGGGAACACGTCGGTCGCGGCGCGAAAGCGCCCGCTGCCAGCCTGGCGCAGAAATTCTGGAAAATCCACGACGGCGGCGCGACTCATCAACAGAAAGACCGATCCCGGCGCGATGAGGTCGAACTCGCGCTTGCCCAGAAAGCCCTGATTCTGACTGGTGACGCCGGCGAAAACAACGATGACTTGCGAGCCGGAAAGGATCTCGTCAAGCGGCGTCGCAGTAACGCCAAGGCCTTCCATGACCAGATCGGACACCCAAGGGTCATAGGCCTTGATCGGGCAATGAAACGGCTGAAGAAGCGGCACAAAGGCCCGGGCAAGATCGCCAAAGCCGATCAACCCGACCCTCGCGCCGTACAGCGAAAAGCACCCGCTCGCGCCATCGAGCAGCCAGCGCTCGCGGCCGGCGCGAAAGGCGCGGTCGGCACCCGTGATCCCGCGGCAAAGATCGATCGCCATGCCAAGGGTCATCTCGGCGACGGGTCGCGCGAAGGCCGAGCTTGGCGCCAGCACATGGATGCCGCGCTTAAAGCATTCATCGTAATCTATATTCTGTAGGAAATTGGTCTCGACATTGATGATCGCGCGCAAACGCGGCGCACGGTCCAGCCGCGACTTGGGCATATCGGTCTGGCCGATCAGAAGCGTCATGTCCGGCAGCAGTGAGTCGAACTGGCCCGCTGGCATGCCGCCCGCGCCGTCATGGATGATCAGCCGCCCCAGCCGATCGAAACGCTGACGCGTCCGGGGGTCGAAGATTTCATCAAGACCGCGAGGTTGCGGATCGACGACGATCAACGGCTGGTCCAAGTTTTCCCCCTTGATATGCCTGACGGCGGCGATCGAGGCACCGTCTCTATAACGATATACACCGCGACTCAAGAGGCCCCTCAATGCCCCCTTCCGGCGACGAAAATCTGATACATGGTCGCCAGCAATTCCATGACAATGAGAATGACGATCGTCGCCTCGAGGCGTGTCGCGCGGTCGGCGTCGATGATGTCGGTCAAGGCGTGAGCGGTCTCCACGATGACATCGAGCTTGCGCTTCAGGACCGTGGCGCGCTCCTTCAATTCGTAGTCATCTTCAAGGCGAGCATACAGGCGCTCCAGATCGGGGCGGTCCCACAAGACGTCGGGCTTTTCCTCGACCGCCACGCGTCCGGAGACCCGATGCTGAGCCAGCAGGGCCTGACCGATCAGGCGTAACATCGCGCGACGGCGGAACGGCGGCCGTCCGCTGCGCGCAAGCTCCGCCGCGAAAGGCTCGATGACATCGAAAACGGCGTTTACTTCGCGCTCGTCCCGCGCAAGCGCGACGGTCTTGGCGAGCGCGTCGGCCAGAACGAGAAAACGCTGCGGCGACAGATTCTTGATCTGGATCGGACCGCCCGGCGGCGCCTTGTCGTCGTCGTCGGGAGCAATCTCGAGGATCGCCGTCTCGTCGTCGCCTCGCGCGCGTTCGCCGCTGGCGCGTTGCTTGAGTTTGGCGAGAACATCCTCTTCTTCGAGCGGCGACAGGCCGACGAGGACCGCGACGCCGAAACGAAAAAGAGCCACCATGCCGGACGCGCCGACGCGGAACGCCAGCGGCAGCGAAGCGATCATGTCGGGGCGTTCCAGCCCCGCAGTGTCGATGCGTTCGCCGATAATCAGCGCCCGAGCGGTAAAGCGTGCAGGCGGGACAGCGGCGATTGCCGACGACTTGGCGGTTTCCTCGGTCATGCCTGTTTGATACGACGCTCCGGCGTCAGGCGCCAGCCAGCGCCACCTTCGAATGCCGCTCGAAACGGCCATTGACATGCTTTGTTCTAACTCATAGCGCGGCCAAAAGCGCGCTGCGATAAAGCATCAAGCCGTTGCCGCAGCGATAGATTCTGTCGCATGATTCACATGCGGCTGGGCGCCTGGAGAAAAGCGACATGGGCAGTTGGTTCTGCGCGGTGCATTTTGTCGCCGCCCTTTTCACGGCTTGCTCCGCGGGGGTTTCAGGCGCCAGCGGTTTTGTGGAGGGCGAATATGTTCTAGCTGCGCCGATCGAAACGGCGCAGATCGTCGATGTCCGCGTACAGCGCGGGCAGCATGTCGTCGCCGGGGATGTGCTCGCCGTGCTCGAGCAGCGCGACGTGTCTATCGCGGTCACCGATGCCGAGTCCCGTCTTGCCGAAGCGGACGCGCAATTGTCCGACCTGCTGCGCGGCAAGCGCCCGGAGGAGTTGGCGGTAATCCAGGCGACGCTGGCCTCGGCGCGGGCGCAGGCTGAAGACGCCGCGCGCACGCTAGCCCGGCGCAAAGACCTCGTGGCGCGCGGCGCCGGCACACAGAGCGATCTTGACGCCGCCACAACCGCCAACGATGTCGCGCTCGCGCGCGTCGGAGAGACCGAGGCGAATCTCGCCGTCGCGCGCCTGCCCGCGCGTAACGACGCGATCAAGGCGGCTCAAAACCGCGTCTCGGAGGCCCGCGCCGCGCTCGACAACGCCAAGTGGCGCTATGGCCAGCGAACAATTCTCGCTCAGTCGAACGGGCGCGTTTACGACGTGTTGCGCCGCGTCGGCGAAATCGCCGGGCCCACGCAGCCGATCGTGTCGATGCTGCCTGACGGCGCGATCAAGCTCAAGATCTATGTGCCCGAACCGCTGCTGTCGCGCGTCTCTGTGGGCCGCGAGGTCGATGTCAATTGCGATGGCTGCGCAACGACGCGCGCAGTCGTCTCCTATGTGTCGCCGGAGCCAGAATTCACGCCGCCGGTGATCTATTCGCTCGACGCGCGCCAGACCCTGTCGTGGCTCGTCGAGGCGCGCCCCGAGCCGGGCGGCAAACAAGCGCTGCAACCGGGCCAGATCGTCGACGTGATCATTCTCGATAAGCCCGCGCAATGAATGTCATCGACATCTCAGGCCTGACCAAGCGTTATGGCGACCACGTCGTCGTCGACAATGTCGCGCTGCGGGTGAAGCGCGGCGAGATCATGGGCTTTCTCGGCCCCAACGGATCGGGCAAGACAACCACCATCCGCATGATCTGCGGATTGCTGGCGCCCGATTCCGGCGAAGGCAAGGTGCTGGGTTTTGACGTGCGGCGCGAGAGCGCGAAGATCAAGCTGCGCGTCGGCTATATGACGCAACGGTTCTCGTTCTACGAGGATCTGACGATCCGCGAGAACCTCGAGTTCGTCGCGCGCCTCTACGGCCTCAGTCCGCGACGCGAGCGCGTCGATCAGACCATAACACAACTAGGCCTTACCTCGCGTCAGGATCAGCTTACCGGCACTTTGTCCGGCGGCTGGAAGCAGCGGCTGGCGCTCGCCGCCTGCACGATGCACGAACCCGACCTTCTGCTGCTCGATGAGCCGACCGCGGGCGTCGATCCGAAAGCTCGCCGCGAATTCTGGGATGAAATCCATCGCCTCGCCAGCGGCGGCCTCACGGTGCTTGTCTCAACCCATTACATGGATGAAGCCGAACGTTGTCATCGCATCACCTATATCTCCTACGGCAAACTGCTCGCGACCGGTGCGGTCGATGAAGTGGTGCGCGATGCGGGGCTCACGACATTCTTCCTGCATGGTCCCGATCTTGTCGAGGCGGCCAACAGGCTGCGCAAGATGCCTGGCGTTGAGCAAGTTGCTCCATTTGGCGCGACGTTGCATGTCGTCGGGCGTGACCGTGAAAAACTCGAGCAGACGCTGAGCGCTTTTGCTGCGGACGGGCGCTACTCCCACGAGCCGGGCGAAACCAGTCTCGAAGATGTGTTCATCCAGTTCATGGGCCAGTCGAAGGACAACCGCTCATGAACGCCGCATTCTCCTTCGCTCGCCTCGGCGCAATCCTCAACAAGGAATTCATCCAGTTGCGCCGCGACCGGCTGACGTTCGCAATGATGCTGGTGGTCCCGATCATTCAACTGCTACTGTTCGGCTTCGCCATCAATTCCGATCCGAAGCGTCTGCCGGCGGCTTTGCTCGAACTGGGGCGCGATCATTATTCGCGCGCCGTCGTCGCGGCGCTCGAAGAGACCAACTACTATCGCTTCGGCGCGCTTCCCTCAACCTTCGCCGAGGCGGATGAAATGCTGGCGCGCGGCGACGTCGCGTTCGTCGTCATCATTCCCAGCGACTTTGGCGCGCGCGTCGATCGCGCCGACAATCCCAACGTGCTGATCGAAGCTGACGCGACCGATCCAGCGGTGGCCAGCGGCGCTCTGGGGTCGCTGGCGAGCCTCGCGCAGGAGGCGCTGACGCGTGAGATGGGCATGGACGCTGCCTCTCGGACGAATTCCGGCGCGCAGGTCAATTTCGTTATCCATCGCCGCTACAACCCGGCGGGCGTCTCGCAATTCAACGTCGTTCCCGGCCTGCTGGGCGTTATCCTGCAAATGACGTCGGTGATGATGACGGCGATGGCGCTGACACGCGAAATCGAGCGCGGCACGATGGAAAACCTGCTCGCCATGCCCGCGACAGGCGCGGAAATCATGCTCGGCAAGATATTACCGTTCCTCGTCATCGGCGCGGTGCAGGTCATTGTTATTCTCAGCGCCGCGTTGGGCCTGTTCGGCGTGCCATTCCAGGGCTCGGCCGGTCTGCTCATTCTGGCCATCCTGCTATTCGTGCTGGCGTTGCTGTTGCTCGGCTATGTCTTCTCGACCATGGCGCGCAACCAGATGCAGGCGATGCAGCTGACGTTCTTCTTCTTCCTGCCCTCGATCCTGCTGTCCGGCTTCATGTTCCCGTTCAGCGGCATGCCGAGCTGGGCGCGATGGATCGGCGAATTCCTGCCGCTCACGCATTTCCTGCGCATCGTGCGCGCCGTCATGCTGAAGGGCGCGAACTGGCCGGCGGTCGCTCAGGAGATGACGGTGCTGGCGCTGTTCATCGCCGCCTATGCCGGGCTGGCGCTGCTGCGGTTCCGGCGGACGCTGGATTGAAGTGGCGTTTATTGTCCTTCGCAGGGAGGATGAGCGTGAGCAAGACAAAATACATCTTCAACGCCAAGGTCTGGCTTTATCCGGGCATGGCTGGTTGGCATTTCATCTCGCTGCCGCCCGAGCAATCAGCGGAGATCAAGGAGCATTTTGGCCTGATGCGTCGCGGTTTTGGCGCCATTCCTGTGGCGGTCACGATTGGCAAGACACGCTGGCGCACGTCGATCTTCCCCGACAAGAAATCCGGCGCCTACCTGCTTCCTTTGAAGGGCGATGTGCGCAAAAATGAGAGGATTGGCGCGGGCGACACGGTGGGCGTGAATCTGGAGGTGATCATTTCCACCGCTTAGCGCTGGCCTTCGCGCCCCACGGCCCTGAATCCGGGTTAACGTTCACGGTTTGAGGATTTGGGCGAGATAGGCCGTGTTCCTGGCGGCCTTGTTTCTGCGCAGTTTGAGGCTTCG
>Ga0209698_10000091_pt1 | contig 82495 bp, 73 predicted proteins | sample LitLauG_LLR_2012_FD_187203 | JGI IMG/M metagenome (GOLD analysis project Ga0209698, IMG submission 187203) | Freshwater sediment microbial communities from Pennsylvania, USA - Little Laurel Run_MetaG_LLR_2012 (SPAdes) (version 2) | ecosystem: Environmental > Aquatic > Freshwater > Creek >... | reverse complement strand
TGGCCGAGGAACACGTGGAGTGGCTTGCGGCTTTCCACCTCTACCCGGGGCATGATTCTCCTTAGTGATTTTAGCGCCAGGAAAGGATGCTGCGCTATGAGGAGGATTGCGCCAGGCTTAACTGCGGATTCGTAGTTCTGATAGCATAGGCGGGTCCAACTGCCTCGTGCGCGCAGCGGACAGACTTCGTACGAACGCGAAAGGAAAGGTCCCATGAGTCACCGCCTGCATCCAACCCGCGTCCTGGTTCTCGCTTGGATTGTCCTGGCCATCGCGGCGATGGGAGGGCGCCCCATCTCCGGCCAAACGTATGTCTCGGCAGAACCGATTCCAAGCCAAGACATTGTGGGGAGCGCGAATCTTGCCAAGATTCTCAACCTCGGTTATCCAAACCTGGAGCTGTGGTCCCAGCGCCTTCTTAACGACTGCCACATGGTAGAGAACGTGATCACGGCGCTTTCGGACCACGCAGCAATCAGTACCGTGACTGCCGCCAACTCGCGCCAGATCGTGGCTGCCGGGGGATTCCAGGCTGTCACCGACCCCTCGTTCGTGCTAACCATTCAGGATGCGGGGCCTGGTGCGGCAAGCGCGGCCGACATCTTCGTGCTCGATAACGCCCTGGGTTACGCGCTGAATCAGGGCGGGACCGCTCAGTTCGGTCTCACGTTCGACAAAAGGAACCCGTTCGAGTTTGCTCTCGACTATGCGGTGGTGACCCATGGAGGATCTCTGACCGGTGTACAGGCCATGAAGTTCTTCGATTACCTGGGCACGATCGATCCGAAGCTCTGGAGCGGCGCGAACGCCGGCTTCACGCAGATCAACGCCAGTGACTCCCCCGTGAACAACTTCATGTTGAACGACTCCATGCTGTTCCTGATCGGCTCGGTACCCAAGCACGAGTTCATTCAAGGCCTGTACCAGGCGGCGAGCACGGCTCAGAACATGACGTATTCACCCATAGCCAACAATGGGAATCCTACGACCGCCAAAGCGGGCGTCGCCTTTCCAGGCAACGACTGGATTGCCTTTCCAGGCGGTGACGGCTATTTGGCGAACCTGGGGAATCCTTCGCCCCAGCTTCTGCAGGATCTCGCGGCGTTGCGGCAGCAGCACCTGCGAGCCGTCATGAATCTCCTCGCAGCAATCGACAAAGGGAACGTGGGGGTCTACCTCAAAAACCAGTTCAGGTGTCCGTAGCCATAGCCGAGGATACTTGAAATCTCCGGGACGGGAGCGATCAGCGGTCAGCCGCCGCACCCATGCTTGCGGCCTGATAAGATCTTAACGGCGCGGAAGCGCCGCACGAGGAGGTCTTATGGGAAGCAGGTCTTGGGTCGTGATAGCGGTCGCGTTGGTATTCACCGCGGGCGTGTCCCAGGCGGCCGATGGGCCGCCGGCGTGGGCGTACGGCACTGCGCCGGCCGCCGCGCCGGGGAATCCACCGGCGGCGCCGGGTGGCCGAGGGGCGCCCGACCCCAGCCTCAAGCGCCTCGCGGGCAGTGACCTGACGTTCACGCTGGCGCAGATTCGCGACGGCTTCGGTCCGGCCGATTGGTTTCCGGGCGATCATCCGCCGATGCCCGACATCGTGGCCCACGGCCGGCGGCCCGATGTGCGCGCCTGCGCGCTGTGCCACTACCCCAACGGCAAAGGCCGCGCGGAAAACGCTCCGATTGCGGGGTACCCGGTGGCGTATTTCGTACAGCAGATGGCCGATTTCAAAAATGGCAATCGCAAGAGCGCGGAACCGCGGAAGGCCAACACCAACGTCATGATCGCGATCGCGAAGGCCATGACCGATGACGAGATCAAAGCATCGGCGGAGTACTTCGGCTCGATGAAGTGGACGCCGTGGATCAAAGTGGTGGAAACCACCAGCGTGCCCAAAACCCGGATCGCCGGCGGCCTGTTCCTGGCGGTGGAGGGCGGCGGCCAGGAGCCGATCAGCGACCGCATTATCGAGATTCCCGAGAATACGGAAGCCACCGAGGTGTTGCGCGACCCGCGGTCCGGCTTCATCGCCTACGCGCCCACCGGCAGCATCCAGAGAGGCGAGGCGCTGGTGACATCGGGCGGAGGCAAAACGACGGCGTGCGCGATCTGTCATGGAGCGGATCTGAAAGGGCTGGGCCCGGTGCCCGGCATCGCGGGCCGTTCGCCGAGCTATCTGGTGCGGCAACTGTACGACATGCAGCAGGGCGCGCGCAAGGGCCTGTGGACGGAATTGATGAAGCCGGCGGTGGCCAGGTTGAGTGAAGCGGATATGCTGGCGATCGCGGCGTACACGGCATCGTTGACGCCGTAGGGTGGGTGGCGCTTTACTCGCAGCGGAGCGCCGACATCGGATCCACGCGCGCGGCGCGGCGCGCCGGAATGTAGCCGGCCAACAGGGTGACGCCGAACAGGACGGAGATGGCCAGCGCGATCGTGCCCGGGTCGGTGGCTGCCAGGCCAAACAACTGGTGGGAGAGCAGGCTCCCGGCCGCGACCGCGCAGGGGAGGCCGATGGCCACCCCGATCGCCACCAGCCAGACCGTCTCACGCAACACCAGCCACAGCACGCTGCCCTCGGACGCGCCCAGCGCCATCCGGATTCCAATCTCGCTGGTGCGGCGACTCATGGAATACGCCATCAAGCCGTAGAGCCCGACGGCGGCCATCACGAGCGCGATCCCGCCGAAGAATGCCGACAGATCCGCGATCAGCCGCTCGGTTGCCAGCCGCCGGCCAATCTGGTCGTTGACCGATCGAATCATCGAGACGGGCAGTCCGCGGTCGATGGCCGTGATGGCCTGGCGCACGCCGGAAATCAGGCTGTTGGGATCGCCCGAGGAACTTAGCAGGAAGTGGACGCCTTCGATGGTGCCGATGGGATGCGCCAGATTTCCGTAGAATCGCGGCCGGCCGGGTTCGGTGACGGCATGTTCCCGGGCATCGGCCGCAACGCCGACGATTTCGAAGGTCTCGCGGGTGGTCGGATACTCGTCGGTGACGTGCTTGCCGATGGGGTCCGAGTCCGCGAAAAAGTAGCGCGCGAAGGATTCGTTGACTACGCAGAGGGGTGAGCCGCGAGCGAAATCCGCCGCGTCGATCTGGCGCCCGCGCAGCAGCGGAATGCCGACCGTGGCGAAGTAGTCCGGCCCGACGAGCGTCCAACGGGAACGCAGTTCGTCCGGCGTCTGGCGCGAAGAGCCATCCAGCGAAATCTGATCGCCCGCGTCGCCGCGGAACAGGCCGGTGTTGGAGAAGGTCACGCCGCGCACGCCGGGAACGGTCAGCAGCGCCTGGCGCAGCCTCTGATACAGGGCCGGCACGGCCGCTCCGCGGTAACCGCCGGCCGTGGGGTTCATGGCAACCATCAGCACATGGTCGCGATTGAAGCCCAGTTTCTGCGCCACCATGTTGTGCAGGCTGCGCACGAACAACGTTGCGCCCATCAGCAGCAGCAGCGATAGCGCCACCTGCGCGACCACCAGCACGCGGCCGGTCCCGACGCCGCCCGGCAAAGCGCCCGATGCGCGCACGTTCGCCGCCATGGTTCGATGGATATCGACGCGGGTGGCCCGGAGCGCCGGCGTGAGCCCGAAGAGAATCCCGGTGAGGATCGAGACGGCCGCGGTGAACAGGAGCACCCGAAGATCGGTGTAGCTGCCGACCGCGGTATCGGCGCCGCCCCCGGCCACGAGCTTTACCAGCACATCGGTGGCGGAGCGAGCCAGAACGGCGCCGAGGATGCCTCCGAGCGCCGCGACCAGAATGCTCTCCGTCAGCAGTTGGCGGACAAGCCTGGACCGGCCCGCGCCCAGGGCCAGGCGCACGCCGATTTCCCGCTGGCGTCCCGTGGCCCGCGCCAAGGTGAGGTTGGCGATGTTGGCGCAGGCGATCAGCAGCACCAGCCCAACCATCGCCATGAGCAGCAGCAGCGGGTCGGAGAACTGGCTGCGCAGTTCGGATGCGCCGCGCGCGCCGGCACGCAGCCGGATCTTCTGATCGAGCATCTGGCGGCGCTCCTTCTCGTTGGGAACGGCCGCGGCCCAGCCGCGCAGAATCCGCTGGAATGCCACGTTGACGCCAGCTTCGGCCTTGGCTCGCGACACGCCGGGCGCCAGACGGGCCATCACCTGGAGCCAGAGGACGTCGTGCGGCCGCAGGTAGTCTCGCCCGGGAAGGGCCTGCGCCTGCATGGTGATGGGCAACCAGAGGTCGGGCTCGGAGCCGACCAGCATGCCGCGAAAACCCTCCGGCGCCACACCAACGATGCGGAAGGCGCCGTGGCCGATTCGCAGGGTCTGCGCGATGACGCCCGCCTCACCGCCGAACTGGCGCTGCCAGAACCCGTAGGAGATCACGGCGAACGGGCTCGTTCCCGGCACCTTGTCTTCCTCCGGCGTGAAGGTTCGCCCCAGAACCGGCTGCACTCCGAGCACATCGAAGAACTCGCCGGACACGAGTTGCATGCGGGCCTTGGCGGTCTGTTCCCCGGCGCCGCGCGCGCTGACTGCGTCCACCTCCACCGGCGCGCTCGCGGCGGCGAAGATTCCGGAGAAGACCTCGTTATGGGCGCGAAGATGTTCGAACTCCGGATAGGCCAGGATGCTCCGCTCGCCGCCCTCCGTGGTGTCGATGAGGACGCCGCTCGATCCGGGGTCGGTGAGGAGCACGAGTTGTTCCGGATGAGCGACGGGCAGGAGCCGCAACATCAAGGCGTTGATGACGCTGAAGATCGCGGTATTGGCGCCGATGCCGAGACCCAGAGAGAGCACCGCCACCAGGAGGAATCCGGGACTCCTGGAGAGCGTGCGCGAAGCGTAGCGAAGATCCTGCAGAAGGTTGCCCACGTCTCAGTTTAGACGGCAGGTGAGAAGAGAGGTTAGCGCCCTGTGCGAGGGGGTACGTAGACGTTGCCGGGATGGCGGCGTGGCTGGCGCCCTATGGCTTCTGGCCGGCCGGCGGCGCCAGTGGTTCCACCGACACATCGGAAAACACGACGGTATCGGACGCGTCCGGTTGATGCGAACAGACGGCGAGTCCGACCAGGATCGGGTTCCGAAACGCGACCTCGGTGCGTGCAACCTGCTTCAGCTCCGCGCCGTCCCTGGCGATGGACACGGTAATCCCGACACCGGTGCGGACCAGCTTCAGCTTGAACTTGCCCGGACCGTCGAATGGCAGATCGAAAGCGTTGGTGTTTTCACCCTGGTTGCTGCGCCACTGGATGCCAGGCATGCCGTTGCCGTGGATCACGATGTCGCCGTATGTCGAATCGGCGTCGAGAGACTGGCGGAGCATGATGCCGGCCTTGCGGTGTTCGGCTCCTTGACCCAGGAATTGCATGGTGGCCGTGACCGCGAAGTTGCCTGACATCTCGCGCCAGACATATTGGAATTGATCCTGCCTGGCCCAGATGTTGGCGCCGGAACCGGTGACGCGGTACTGCCCGGTGGCCGCGTCAAACCCGGCGGAACCTTTCCGCGAAGGACCGCCGACGTCGCCGGAATGGGTGAACACGCCCAGGTTTTGGCCGGCGGGCAGCGCTAGTGGTTCCACCGAGACATCCGAGAACAACACGGTATTGGACGCGCCCTGGGTATGCGAACTGACGGCGAGCCCGATTAATACCGGGCTTCCCAACTGGCTGCTGGTGTGCCCAAGCTCCCTCAGCGGCGCGCCGCTTTTAGCGACGGACACGGTGATGGTGGCGCCCTGGCGGACCAGCTTCAACTGGAACGTCCCCGGACCTTCGATCGGGAAATCGACCGTGTTGGTGGTATCGCCCCTGGCGTTGCGGAACTGTACCGCAGGCATGCCGTTGCCGTGGATCACGAGGTCACAGTAAGGCGAATCGGTGTCGGGAGACTGGCGGAGCATGATCCCGGCCTTGCGATGATCGTTACCTTCTGTAAGGAATCGGGCCGTGGCTGTGACCGCAAAGTTGCCCGACACGGTGCGCCAGAGATAGTGGAACTGATCCGCCTTGCCCCAGATATCGGTGCCCGAGCCGGTGATCCGGTACTGCGCGGCGCCGGCGTCAAACTCCGCGGAACCTGGGATCGGAGGAGCGCCGATATCGCCGGAATCCGTGAAGGCGCCCAATTTGCCGGTCTGAGCGAAGGCCGAAACCGGCAGCAGGCAAAGGAGCAAGAGTTCGCGCATGTAGGGATTGTACATAAAGGGAAGGGGGCGGCCGGTGGCGGGCTCTGCCTGGAATATGTGACGCGCTTCACGGGTGGCGTAACAACCGGATGATCTCAGCCGGCGCGGACTCGAGCATTTGCTTCACCGTCAGGTGCGTCACGGGGTGGCGCAGGCCGGGCGCCAGGTCCGCCAGCGGCGCCAGCACGAAGCGGCGCTCGGCCATGCGCGGATGGGGAATCTCGAGCGTGGCGCATTGGACCACGGCGTTCCCGTAGAGCAGGATGTCAATGTCGATGGTGCGCGGGCCTTTGGGCATGGTTCGCACGCGCCCCAGCTCGCGTTCGATCTTGCCGATGCGGGTGAGCAACTGCATGGGGAAGAAGCTGGTCTCGGCTTCGACTACCAGGTTGAGAAACCAGCGCTGGCCGGTGCAGTCCACCGGCTCGGTTTCGTAGATGGGCGATACGCGGAGGACCCGCAGGCGGGGCGCGGCGATGCGTTCGATGGCTGCGCCCAGGTTGGCTTCGCGGTCGCCGATATTCGAGCCGAGGCTGAGATAGGTGGTCTTCACGCGGAGGCGTTTCCGTCAGAACAGCGCCGGCTGATCGTCACTGCGCAGCTTGCGCTTGACGTTGAAGTAGTCGTAGGCCAACTCGGTGGCCACGCGGCCGCGCGGCGTGCGGTTCAAAAAACCGAGCTGGATCAGATACGGCTCGTAGACCTCTTCAATGGTGTCGGCCTCTTCGGAGATGGAGGCGGCGATGGTGTTCACGCCCACCGGGCCGCCGCGGTATTTCTCCAGAATCGTCATCATGATCTTCTGGTCGATTTCGTCCAGCCCGTAGCGGTCCACGTCGAGCAGGTTCAGGGCGGTCTGAGCCACCGGTTGCGTAATACGGCCGTCGGCGCGCACCTGGGCATAGTCGCGCACGCGGCGCAGCAGGCGGTTGGCGATGCGGGGCGTTCCCCGGCAGCGGCGTGCGATCTCTTCGGCGGCGCCTTCCTCGGTGGGCACGCTCAGAAGGTGAGCGGAGCGCTTGACGATGGCCTTCAGCTCGTCGATGTTGTAGGGGTCCAACCGCAGAACCAGCCCGAAGCGCCCCCGTAGCGGCGCGCTGACCAGGCCTTGGCGAGTGGTCGCTCCGATGGCGGTGAATTTGGGCATGGGCAGCGAATGCGTGCGCGCGCCCGGCCCGACGCCGACCAGAATATCGACGCGGAAATCTTCCAGCGCCGAGTACAGCATCTCTTCCACGTCCGGCAGCAAGCGGTGGATTTCGTCGATGAAAAAGACCTGGTGCAGACGGATATTGCTCAGGATGCCGGTGAGGTCGAGCTTCTTCTGCAACACCGGCCCGCTGGTGGTGGTGAACTGCACCTGTAGCTCCTCCGCGATGATCGAGGCCAGGGTGGTTTTGCCCAGGCCGGGAGGTCCGTACAACAGCACGTGGTCCATGGCCTCACCGCGCATGCGGGCGGCGGCGATGGCGATGGACAGATTCTCCTTGAGCTTGCTTTGTCCGGTGAAGTCGGCCAGACGGCGCGGGCGGAGTCCGGCTTCAAACTGCAGGTCATCAGCCTGGGGACTCCCTGAAATCAGCTCCCGGTCGGGCATGTGCTACCAGCTTAACCCGGAAGTGGAGTGGGCCTCCGGCGTGCCGGGTGCGTAAATGGCGCGCGGCCGGAAGGGAGTTGGGCTCGGTCACCGCACCAGTTCGAGCGCGCGCCGGAAGAGTGGTTCGAACTCCGGGTAGGCGCCGGAGGCCTTGGCCTTGCGCACCGCCGCTTCGGCCTGGGGCCGCGCGCAGCCCAGGTTGAGCAGCGCCGAAAGCACGTCCTGGTCGATGGGCGAAAGTGTCTCCGCCGTGGGCGGGGCGGGCCCGTCGCCCGCGGGGGCGGGCAGTTTGTCGCGGAGTTCGAGCACCATGCGTTCGGCCGTCTTTTTGCCGATGCCCGGAATCTTCACCAGCTTGTCGACTTCGCCGCGCCGGATGGAGAGGATCAGGTCGGCCGCCGCCAGGCCGGAGAGAATTTTGACCCCCAGCGTCGGCCCGATGCCGCTCACGGAGATCAGTTTTTCAAAGAGCGCCTTCTCGTCCTGGGTGAGGAATCCGTACAGCGACAGGTCGTCTTCACGCACATGGGTGTGGATACGGAGCTTGACTTCGGTTCCCGCTTCCGGCAAATGCGTGAAGGTGGAGACGGGAATCGTCACGTCATAGCCCACGCCGCCTGCTTCCACGATGGCCTGGTTGGGATGCTTCTCGATCAACATGCCGCGCAGCAAAGCGATCATCAGCTTGTATTGTAAGCGCCCGGATCACTCCGCCGCGCGGCTCGCCACGATGCGGGCGGAGCGGCGTTGGTGGCCGGGTTCCGCGCCCTCCGAGTAGAACAAAATCTTCCAGCCTTCGAATTCGCGGCGCAGTTCGCCCGGGCGCAAGGCGAAGGCCGAGGGGCGGTCTTCGTCGAACAGGTGGATGGCGCCCACGAACATGCCGCCGGGGCGGACGCCTTCACGGATGGCGGGGAAGAGGTCCCGCTGGAGGTAGAAGAAGTCCAGGATGAGGTCGTAGGCGGCGCGGGCGATGGCGAATTCCTGTTTCGCCAGATCGGCGATGTGGGTCTCGATCCGGAGGCCGGCGGCCCGTCCCGTCAAAATGCCGATGGCCGTGCGTGAAGAATCGACGGCGGTGACATGCCAGTCGAGGCGGGCCAGGTAGAGCGCGTGGCGACCCGAACCGCAGGCCAGATCGAGGGCGCGGCCAGGCGGCAGCCGGTCCGCTACTTCGACCAGCAGCGGCGCGGGATCGAGATCGAGTCCGGCCGTGGCGTAATGCTCCTCCCAGTTGCGGGGCACTCGACTATTATGGGCCGGATGTGGGGAGCAGGCGCTTCTGGATTTTGCCCATGGCGTTGCGCGGCAGGGCGTCGACGGCGTGGAACGCGTGAGGAACCTTGAAAGATGCAAGCCCGGCGCGGCAGCGGGCTTCCAATAACGCGCAATCGAGCGGAGTTTTGAGCACGACGTACGCCACGGGCACTTCGCCGCGGGCTGGGTCGGGTGCGCCGACCACGGCGGCTTCGGCGATCTCCTCCTGCTCCTCGAGGAACTCTTCGATCTCGCGGGGGTAGATGTTGAAGCCGGAGGAAATGATGAGGTCGCTCTTGCGGCCGCACAGGGTGTAGTAACCGTCGGGCGCGCAGACAGCCAGGTCGCCGGTGCGGAACCAGCCGTCCACGAAGGCATCGCGGGTGGCGTCGTCGCGACGCCAGTAACCGGAGAAGACGTTGGGCCCCTTCAGATACACTTCGGAATCGACCAGGCGCACGGAGACGCCAGGCAGGGGCAGTCCGATGCTTCCCGGCCGGCGCTCGCCGGCGTAGGGGTTGGAGATGTTCATGAGAGTTTCGCTCATGCCGTAACGCTCCAGGATGGTATGGCCGAAGCGCGCGCGAAAATCCTCCAGAACCTGAGCCGGCAGCGGCGCGGACCCGGAAACAAAGAGCCGCATCGAGGCGCCGATCCGGCGGGCGGCCGCCGCGTCCAAATCGAGCAAGCGCACGTAGATGGTGGGGACGCCGAAGAAAAGGGTCGGCCGGAACTCGAGGAAGACGGCCTCGGCCTTCTGTTGTTCGAAGCGTTCCAGAAGGCGCATGCGGCAGCCGCTGGCCAGCCAGCAATGCAGACCGTTGCCGAGACCGTGAACATGGAAGAGTGGCAGCGCGAGCAGGAAGCGGTCGGCGGCGGTAATCTGCCAGCAGGCGAGAAGGTTGATGGCGTTGGCGGCGAAATTGTTGTGGGTGAGGATGGCGCCCTTGGAGGCGCCGGTGGTTCCCGAGGTGTAGATGATGCCCGCGGGGTCGTCGCCATCGATCGCCACCGCGGGCCGCTCAGGTACAAGCGCGGCGGCTTCCCGCGTGAGGTCCGATGGGCGCCAGATGGGGACCGGCGACGCGAAGGTCCGGTCCGATACGACCGCCGCGGGCTCGGCATCGCGCAGGATGTGGGAGATTTCGCGGCCGCGATACAGGATGTTGATGGGCACGAAGACGACGCCGAGCTTGATGCAGGCAAGAAAGACATCGATGATCTCGACGCAGTTCGCCAGGTACACCGCGAGGCGGTCGCCGCGGTCGAGGCCGCGGCGCGCGAGCAGTTGCGCCAGGCGGTTGCTGCGCGCATCGATCTCGCCGAAGGTGAAGGCGCGGTCCTCGAATTCGAGCGCGACCACCTCGCGGCGATGAAGGAACGAGAGATCGAAGAGGTGCGTGAGGTTCAACGACGAGGCTCCCTGGAAGACAACGGTAACACCGAAATTCCCGACGCGGAGGCGCGGAACCTGAGCTCGTGCGCCGAGACTCCTCGCCGTATAATGGATACTACCGGCGTATTCCTGTGCAAGACTACATCCGGATCCGCGGGGCGCGGGTCCACAACCTCAAAGACATTTCGCTTTCGATTCCTCACAACCAGTTGACCGTGGTGACTGGCGTCTCGGGGTCGGGGAAGTCTTCGCTGGCGTTCGACACCATCTACGCGGAGGGGCAGCGGCGGTACGTGGAATCGCTTTCGGCGTATGCGCGGCAGTTCCTGGAGCGCATGGAGAAGCCGGACGTGGAGGATATCGATGGCATCGCGCCGGCCGTTGCGATCCGCCAGAAGAACACCAGCCGGAACCCGCGCTCCACGGTGGCGACCTCCACCGAGTGCTACGACTTCCTTCGGCTGCTTTACGCGCGCGTGGGCCAGACGTTTTGCCCGAAGTGCGGCGCGCGCGTGCGCAAGGACACGGTGGACGAAGTGGCGGCGCGGCTCATGCAACTGCCGGAGGGATCGCGTTGGAATGCGCTCTTTCCGTGCGGCGACCACGGTTCCACGCAGGCACTGCGCGACCACTTGTTCGAGCTGCGCAAGAAGGGCTTCAACCGTCTGTTTCAGGGCGGGCGGATCTTCGAGTTTTCGACCCCGGAATCGCTGCTCGATATCGACTTTTCGAAACCGCTGTTCGTGCTGGTGGACCGGCTGGCGATGGGGCCCGATCTGCATCAGCGCCTGGTGGACACGGTGGAAATCTGTTATCGCGAAACCGGCGAGGTGATTTTCGAGAGTGCCTCCGGCGGCGGGCGGGTACGATTCAACGAACGATTCGAGTGCAAGACCTGCCTGACGGAGTTCAGCCAGCCGGAGCCGATTCTGTTCAGCTTCAACTCGCCCTTCGGCGCCTGCCCGCGCTGCCAGGGATTCGGCAACACCATCGACTACGACATGAACCGCGTGATCCCGGACACCTCGCAATCGGTGAGCGAAGGCGCGGTGGAGCCGTGGACCAAGCCGCAGTACCGGTCGTGGCTGGGCAACTTCCGCAAGTCGGCGAAGAAGCTGCGATTCAACGTGCCGTTCTGCGACCTTACCGAGGCTGAACGGGAGACGGTCCACGATTTCGTGCGCCGCTTCTTCGATCACCTGGAGAGCAAGAAATACAAGCTCCACGTGCGCGTGTTCTTGAGCCGGTATCGCGGCTACGCGCTGTGCCCGGAGTGCAAGGGCGCGCGCCTGCGCAAGGAAGCGCTCTACGTGCGGGTGGGCGAGCGAAACCTGGCGGACATCGTGCGCATGAATATCGCCGAGGCGCAGGATTTCTTCCTCGGCCTGACCCTGAGCGCGGAAGAGACGGCCATCGCCGACAAGATTCTGGTGGAGATCCGGCAGCGCCTGAAGTTTCTGAACGACGTCGGGCTCGATTATCTGACGCTGGACCGGCTGGCGTCGACGCTTTCGGGCGGCGAGGCGCAGCGAATTCAACTGGCGACCTCGCTGGGCTCGCGGCTGGTGGGCGCCTGCTACGTGCTGGACGAGCCGTCCATCGGCCTGCACAGCCGCGACACCGGCCGGCTGATCCGCATCCTGGAAGAACTGCGCGGGCTGGGGAACACCATCGTGGTGGTGGAGCACGACGCAGACGTGATGAAGGCGGCCGACCACATTGTCGACCTGGGACCGGGCGCGGGCGAGCACGGCGGGCGGATCGTGTACGAAGGGCCGATGAACCGGCTGATGGCCAACGGCAACGCGTCGCTGACCGCCCGTTATCTGCGCGGCGATCTCAAAGTTGCGGCCATGCGGACCCGCCGCGAAGTGGATGCGCGGCGCATCATGCGGTTTACGGGCGCGCGGGTCCACAACCTGAAGAATATCGATGTGGAGATTCCGCTGGGACTGATGGTGGCGGTGACGGGAGTCTCGGGTTCGGGGAAATCCACGCTGGTACACGACGTGATTTTCCGGTCGCTCGAAGCCCTGCACAAGGCGCGCGAGACGGATGGCGGGCAGGCGCCCAGCGGCGAGGGTCAACTAGCGGGGATGCCGGAGGAGGCGCCGGAGCCGCAGGTCATGTGCCGGCGCGTGGAGGGCGCGGAGCCCATCGCCGCCACGGTGATGGTGGACCAGTCGCCCATCGGGCGGACGCCACGCTCGAACCCGGTTACCTACATCAAGGCGTTCGACCTGATTCGCGGCCTGTTCGCATCCACGCGCGAGGCCGAGAAACGGGGATACAGCGCCGGGCACTTTTCGTTCAACATCCCGGGCGGGCGGTGTGAGGTTTGCCAGGGAGATGGCACGGTGACCGTGGAGATGCAGTTTCTGGCCGACGTGGAATTGCTCTGCGAGGAGTGCAAGGGAACGCGCTACAAGAGCGGCATTCTGGAGATCCGCTACAACGGGCGCAACATTCACGAGGTCCTGCAACTCACGGTGCGCGAGGCCATGGATTTTTTCCACGCCGCGCCGAAACTGGTGCAGAAGCTGAAGGTGCTCGACGACGTGGGGTTGGGGTATCTGCGGCTGGGCCAATCGGCCACCACGCTTTCCGGCGGCGAGGCGCAGCGCGTGAAACTGGCGGCGCACCTTTCCTCTTCGAGCTGCGCGGGCACCTTGTTCATTTGCGACGAGCCCACCACGGGGCTGCACTTCGACGACATTTCGAAGCTGCTGATCACGTTCCAGCGGCTGATCGCCAACGGCGGAAGCCTGATCATCATCGAGCACAATCTGGACGTGGTCAAGGCCGCGGATTGGGTGATCGACCTGGGGCCCGAAGGCGGAGCGCGCGGCGGACGCGTGGTGGCGGCCGGTCCGCCGGAAGCGATCGCGGCAGTCTCGGAATCGTACACGGGGCGGTATCTGCGGGAGGTGCTGTGAGGCGCCGTTGAGACCGGCTTTCGGTTGACGCGCTATCCGCGTTCGATTTGCTCTCTGAGTTCGACGGGATACATCGACTTCAGCTCGGGATGCGCTTCGGCAAGGCGGATCAGATCCAACTCGTCCTTCTTGCGTTTGCTCAAACGACGGTGCGGATCGCCGTATGCCCAGAGCTTGCCTTGGGCAACGTCCTCCAGACTGGCGATCTTAACGCGCACTCCCAGAACCTCGGCCTCTACCGAACGCGACAGGAACGCCTGATATTTTTCGTCCGTGCTGAATTGAATCCGAAGGCTGCTTTCCGGCGGCCAGGCATTCACGAAATGTGGATGCGCTTCGATTTTGAAGCCTTGCCGCTGGAGGCGTGCTGACAGGGTGGGCAACGCTGTGGCGATCGGCACGATATCGGCATCGAGCGTGTACACAGGTTCCACGTAACCGTTGACTGCCAGCCCGCCGATCAAACAATAAGGTCCGAACTGCTCGCAGACGCGGATCAGTTGGGCGAAATCCGTGGCGCCTCCCTGAGTCGTCAATTCGTAGGCCTCCACCGCAGTCACAATCACTCTATATGAAGGGCTGTGGTGGCGGCAAGCGTGCAATTCCGGCGGGCAGCGAAGGGTTGCGTAGTGCCAGATTGGATTCGTGTTCCGGATCCTGTGTGGATTTGCGCACGCGCCCTGAAGTCTGAAGACTTCTGTCATAATTTCGCCTATGGAGGCGGCCGGTCCGCCGGAAGCGATCGCGGCCGTCTCGGAATCGTATAAGGGGGCGGTATCTGCGGGATGTGCTGTGAGGCGCCGCGTCTTGAAACCCCGCCCTCCGGCGGCGCGTCTCAAAGTTTGGTGTTTGGCTTCCGTCGCCAATTCTACGGATCTCGAAGGCTGCCTCGAGAGATGTTCATAGCCAGCCGCCTGCAATTCGCCGCGCTCCTCCTCGGTCTGCCGTTGTTTGGCGGTTCGGTCCCCGGAATCAAGAACTTCGATCAAGTCGATGCGTACGTGTACCGCGGTGGACAGCCGACCCCCGAAGGCTTCCAATACCTTGCCAGGTTGGGCGTCAAGACCGTCATCGATCTGCGCCAGGCCGGCGGCCGGTCGAAAGATGAAGCGCGAGTCGTTGCCGGCGCCGGTATGCAGTATGTCAATGTGCCGATGAGTGGCCTCGCCCCACCGAGCGAGGCGGAAATCACCAGGATTCTCGCGATCTTAGAACACCCAACGGCGGGACCGGCATTCGTACATTGCCTGCGTGGCGCTGACCGCACCGGAGTCGTGATCGCCGCATATCACATCGATCACGACCAATGGCAAAACTCCCGAGCTCTCCGCGATGCCAAGGCCCACAAGATGGGTTTCTTCCAACTGCCACGCGAGAACTACATTAAGGCCTTCCGGCCTCGCACCGTGGATGCGAGGGCGACGCCGGCCGGTGCGGCGGCGACCTCCGCGGCAGGAGTCCGGAACTAACCGTCCCGACCAGCGGCGGAGTTTGCGCTCGCAGTGAAGACTTCTGTCATAATATCGCCTATGGCAACGAGCAAACCGGCCGGTTGGTCGGGGCCGGTAATCCTGGCGGCCGCCCTTCTGGGCATGGCGGCAGCCGCTGCGGCCCCATTGGACGACCCCGCCGCCCTGGTTCTGGCCGTGCTTTCCAGCCGGCCCGACATGGTCAGCGGCGGCGATGCCCTGATCGAGATCAAATTGCCTCCGGCCGTTTCCGCGCAAAAACTGGAGGTCACGCTGAACGGGCGCGACGTAACCCAAGCCTTCCGCGAAAACGCCGCGCGCCGCTCGCTCACGGGCCTGGTGGACGGACTGCGCGACGGCCGCAATGCGCTCGTGGCCAAAGCCGGTTCCGCCTCCGCAACGCTCTCCCTTACCAACCACCCCCTCACCGGGCCGATTCTCTCGGGCGAGCACCTCAAGCCGTTCGTCTGCATGACTGCGGAGTCAGGCTTGGGCGAGCCGCTCGATGCCGACTGCTCGGCGCGCACCAGGATCGAGTATTTCTACCGATCGAATGCCACGGCCGAGGGCAGTTTCAAGCCGCTGGCCGATCCGTTGGGCCCCCGGCCGTCCGACCTCGCGCAAACCACCACGTCGCAGGGAAAAACGGTTCCGTATATTGTGCGCGTCGAATCGGGCACCATAAACCGGGCTATCTACCGCATCGCGATTCCCGACGACCGGCCAGGCGATCCCGATGGCGCGCGCCGCCAGTCATGGAACCGCCGGATCGTCTACGGTTTTGGCGGTGGCTGCGGCACCAATTACAATCAGGGCCGCAGCACTGCCGCGAGCGCGCTCTTCGACCCCGCTCTTTCGCGCGGGTTCGCCTACATCACCTCCACCCAGAACGTGATGCAGCAGCACTGTAACGATCATCTCTCGGGCGAGGCGCTGATGATGATCAAGGAGCATTTCATCAAACGCTACGGCCTGCCGGAGTGGACGATGGGAATCGGCGGATCCGGCGGCTCGATCCAGCAGCTTCTGATCGCCCAGAATTTTCCAGGGCTGCTCGATGGTCTGCTGCCGAGCCTGACCTTTCCGGACAGCGCGACGGTGCGCTCCGGAGTCACCGATTGCCGCCTGTTGCTGAAACTGTTCGAGCGCGATCCCGCCACCTGGACGCAGGACAAGCGGACGGCCGTGGAAGGCTACACCCCGGGAACATGCGCCGCCTGGAATCGCAGTTTCGTCGATGTGATTGTCGCGGCCAACGCCAAGGGATGCGGCATCGCGCCCGAGTTGGTCTACGATCCGGTCCGGAATCCCAAGGGCGCGCGCTGCACCATTTGGGACACCAACGCCGCCACCTTTGGCCGCGATCCCGAGACCGGGTTTGCCCGCCCGGCCCTCGACAATGTGGGCGTGCAGTACGGCTTGTCCGCGCTCCATCGCGGCGCCATCTCCAAGCGAGAGTTCCTCGACCTGAACCGCGACATTGGCGGCTATGATCGCGACGGCAACGTGCGCGCCGCGCGCACCGCCGCCGATCCGCAAGGCGTGCGCATGGCCTACCTAGCGGGCCGGGTCGATTCCGGCGCGGGCGCGCTGGCCACCATCCCAATTCTGCATTACCGCAGCTACAACGATTCGCTCGGCGACATTCACGATCGCTTCCGCGACTTCGCCGTTCGTGAGCGGCTGCGCAAGGCCAACGGCAGCGCCGGCAACCAGGTGATCTGGGTCTATCCCAACGGCAACCGCGCGCTGGCCGCCAAGGTGGCCGCGCTGGCCATCGACACCATGAGCCAGTGGCTGGACACGCGTGCCCGACCCGCCGCGGCGACCGATGGCTGCTGGACTGCCGACGGCGTCCGCATCGACGAACCGGCCACCTTCGACGGTCCGGGCCAATGCAATATCCTGTACCCGGTCCATCAAGACCCGCGGCTGGTGGCCGGCGCGCCGCTGTCCGACGATGTCGTCAAGTGCCGGCTCAAACCCGTGAACCCGGCCGACTATGGAGTCGCGTTTACGGCCTCGGAAATGGATGAACTGCGCTCTATATTTCCGGGGGGCGTTTGCGATTATTCGCATCCGGGCGTGAACCAGACGCCGCCTGCCGGAACTTATCTGAAGCTGCCCATGGAGACCGCCACGTCGGCGGCAACCGCAGGCCGGCTCTATTTCCTGGATCTGAGGGGCGGGCGCGTGGTCGCTACCGGCAGTGACGGATCGGGCGTCCAGGTCCTGCTGCAAGGTCATCGCACCGGCATGGATGGCATCGCCGTGGACGCGGATGCCGGACACCTCTACTGGACTAACATGGGCAAGGTGAGCGTGGACGATGGCTCCATCGAGCGCGCGAACCTGGATGGCACGGACCTCGTCACCATCGTTCCGGCGGGCGGCACATTTACGCCGAAGCAGCTCAAGCTCGACAAAGCTCACGGCAGACTCTACTGGGCGGACCGGGAAGGCATGCGCATCATGCGCGCCAACCTGGACGGATCGCAGGTTGAAACCCTGGTCGAGACCGCCCACGGCGATGAGGCCCGCCGCGACGCCCGCAACTGGTGCGTCGGCATCGCGCTCGACCTCGGCCGCGGCCAGATTTATTGGACGCAGAAGGGCGGCGACAACGCCGGCCTCGGCACCATCCGCCGCGCCGGAATCGAGCTTCCTGCCGGACAGGATCCGGCGCATCGCACCGACATCGAAGTGCTCCAGGACGGCCTGCCGGAGCCGATCGACCTCGACCTCGATCTGGGCACGCGCACCATGTACTGGACGGATCGCGGGGATCCGCCGCGCGGCAACACCGTGAACCGCGCCCCCATGGACCCTCCGGCGGACCATGGCCGCGCGCCGGTGGAAGTGCTGGTGTCGGGCTTGCACGAAGGCATCGGCATCGCGCTCGATCTGAAGGGCGGCCGCATGTTCTTCACGGACCTCGGCGGCAGCGTGTACAGCGCGAGACTGGATGGCTCCGATCGCAAGGTCCTGCTGACCGGCCAAGGCAGTTTGACGGGAATCGCGTACGTGGAACCGGGCAGGGAGTATAATCATCCGACGGGAGGGGATCGGTGAAGCTCAGGTCGATTGCATGGATGGCATGGATTGCCGCGGCGGGGAACCTTGGGGCCCAGCCCAATTCGCAACCCAACCCGTACCGGACGGTGGAGCACTGGTTCACGCTGCCGGAGGGGCGGACCATGGGATCGACCAGCGCCGTATGGGTCGCGCCCAGCGGCCATATCTGGGTCGCCGAACGATGCGGCGTGAACTCCTGCGCCAATTCGGATCTGCCACCGGTGCTGGAATTCGACCCCTCGGGCAAGCTGCTCCGCAGCTTTGGCGCGAAAATGTTCATCTTCCCCCACGGCATCTGGATCGAGCGGGACGGCTCCCTCTGGCTGACCGACGGACAGGGCGCCAACGGAATAGGCCACCAGGTGTTCAAGTTCAGCCCGGAGGGAAAGGTTCTGATGACGCTGGGCAAGGCGGGAGTCGCCGGCGATGGCCCCGACACCTTCAACCAGCCGAACGCCGTGGCGATCGCGCCCAATGGCGACATTTTCGTTTCCGACGGCCACAGTCCCGGACGCGGCAATGCGCGCGTCTTGAAGTTTTCCAGGGATGGAAAGCCCATCAAGCAATGGGGAGGGCACGGCACGGGTCCTGGCCAGTTCGAGGTGCCGCATTGCCTGGCTTTCGATTCCAAGGGACGCCTGTTCGTCGGCGACCGCGCCAACAACCGGATCCAGATCTTCGACCAGGACGGCAAGTTCCTGGATGAATGGAAGCAGTTCGGCCGGCCCAGCGGCATCTTCATCGACAAGAACGACGCCATGTACGTCACCGATTCCGAATCGGGGGACCGCGATGGTTATGGCAACAACCCCGGATGGAAGCGCGGCATCCGGGTCGGCAGCGCCAAAGACGGCAAGGTGACGGCTTTTATTCCTGACCCGTCGCCGGGAACGGGGGCCACCAGCATGTCCGAAGGAGTGGCGGCGGATGCGCAGGGAAACATTTACGGGGCGGAAGTGGGCCCGAAGGACGTGAAGAAATATGTCAAGAAATAGCGGCGCGATCCTCGCCATGGCCGTAGGGGCGGCCGTCTGGCTGCTCGGCGGCGCGCTGGCCGCCCCACAGGCCGCGCCGCCGGCCCCGCATGGAACGTCGGACCAGGTGTTCAAGAACGTGCAGGTTCTGAAAGGCATTCCCTTGGACGATTTTTTGGGGACCATGGGGATCATGTGCGCTGCACTGGGTTTTGACTGCTCCGATTGCCATGCCGGAGCCGGCACCGAGAAAGTGGATTGGGCGGCCGATACGCCGAAGAAGGTCAGGGCGCGCAACATGGTCCTGATGATGACGGCCATCAATCGTGACAACTTCTCGGGACGCCAGATGGTGACCTGCTGGAGTTGCCATCACGGCCGCGATCGTCCGGCCACCACGCCGGCCCTGGAGAACGTGTACGGCCCTGCTTCCCAGGAAATGGATGATCTCCTCACCCAGATGCCTGGGCAGCCTAAAGCCGACACCATCATCGACAAATACCTTCAGGCGATCGGTGGCGCCGAGCGGCTGGCCGGCTTAAAGAGCTACGCCGCCAAGGGCACCAGCGTGGGGTTCGGCGGCTTCGGTGGGGGAGGCCGGGTCCAGATCTTTGCCAAGTTCCCGGATCAGCGCGCCACCTTCATCGATTTCCCGGCGAACCCGGACCGCGGCGACAGCATCAGGGCCTACAACGGCAGCGAGGGTTGGCTGGAAACACCGCTCACCGTCTTGGGCGAGTACCCGTTGACCGGGGGCGAGTTGGATGGGGCCAGACTGGACGCGCAGCTTGCCTTTCCCGGGCAAATCAAGCAGGTCCTCACCAACCTGCGCGTCAGCATGCCGGCCACCATCAGCGACCTTCCTGGACCATCCAGCCAAACGGCGAACCAGGCCAGCATGACGGCCATCGGCCAGGATCGCCTGGTCAACGTGGTGCAGGGGACCGGGCCCCGCGGCATTGTGGCAACCTTATACTTTGACCAGCAAACGGGCCTGCTCCTTCGCATGGTCCGCTACGGCAGGTCGCCGATCGGCCGCGTTCCCACGCAGGTAGACTACGGCGATTATCGCGACGTAAATGGAATCAAGATGCCGTTCCGCATGCTCTTCGCATGGATGGACGGACGCGATGCCATTCAACTGAGTGAGATTCAGACCAATGTTCCGATAGACGCCGCCAAGTTCGGACGGCCAGCGCCGTCGAAGGGGCGCTAGCCTCAATATTGTTCAGTTAAGGACCGCCGCCCTACACTTCCCTGATCGCCGCTTGGTACCTATGTACGAGTCGCCGACCATACGACCCGAGGTGGCCGGACCCTTCACGGTGGCGAGGTCCGCGGCGTTATTTTCCCCGAAATGGTTATGCTGGGGCCCTGCCGGAGACATAGTGCAGTGACGATCACGGACTCTGATTCGCCGCCGACATAGTCTCGACTTCTAGGTGGACCAGCAGCTTGGATGGCCGCGAATTATTTAGGTCTACCACACAAAAGGGCCCGGAGAAAGGGCTGTCGCTAGGGACAATCGCCACGATGTTTGGAGGTGACGATTGACCCGAGGGTGTACCGAGTCGAGGTGAGTGCGCTCCAGCGTTGGATTGTGAACCAGCGTGGCGCGCTCAACGGGCCGAAGGGTTATCTCGTTTCGGAGCGCCCGATGCTGGCGCTAGGTGTCTGGCTTGCGCGCCCGCATAATCGTCGCATGTCCATATTTCGTGATTAGCTTGTTTAGAAAACGACGATCGAAACCCATTGCATACGCAATCAATCCTGCGAGGCTGCTGCGCGCCGCGGGATCAAGCAACTCGATCCGATATATCATGCCCCTAATCCTTCGTTTGAGGGCTCTGCCGATGTGCGCTTTGCCATCACTACCTAGCACGATGCCGGTCACGCGCCGGGCGCCACGCTTCGAAGAGTGCTTTGTTTTTCGTCGATTGAGATCGAGGTTCGCCGGCAATGCCAAATTGGTAACGAGATCTTCGACCAATACCTGGAATTGCCGAAGCACATCCGGAGTGCTCGTTGAAAAGAATAGATCATCTGCGTAGCGCGTGTAAGTAATTCCGTGCTTTGATGCAAGATCCGAGATTTCAGAATCCATATCGAAGCAGATAACATTGGATATGGCAGGTGAGGTCGGCGCGCCTATTGTGAGGCGAGAGTCCTTACAAACCAGCCTGCAGAATATCTCAATATCATCCCGGTTCCAGGCGGAGAACAAGGCAAGCGTCTTGCGGATATACACCCTCAAGTCATTCTCGGTAATTGACGGGAAGAAGTTTGCGAAATCCATCCTTAACAAGAAGTGGCTGGTGGCGTGACGAGCCGCGTTGTCGAAGATCGTCTTCTGTTTCCTGTAACCTGAGGCTGCTTCGTGCATTGGCAGATTCTCAATGACGTTTTTCAAAAGCCATTTTTGCAGCGCCTTCAGTTGCTGAGAAGGGTGGCAGATAGCTCGATTAGTTCCATCACGTTTCTTGATCGTAAACTCATAGTAGGCGTGTGATGCACTGTTGGCAACACTAGCGATGTAAGTCGGGCTTACGCCCACCCCTGCGGCCATACGTTCGATCATCATGCCACGTTCGGGAGTTTTCCCATAACCTCCATCGCTGCAGGAATCGTGGTAAGAACCCAATAGTGAGCAGCGCGTTGATTTTCAAGGTAGAGCAGTCGGCTATGGTGGAACGGACGGTTGGCAGCGGCACTCTGATACGGAGAATAGAACGTGTCCGTCGCGGATTTGGTTGACAGGGTGTGCGCTCGCAGGAGATTCATCGCGACGGCGAGGCCTACGAGTGTCGGAACATTGATTGTACTCGCGAAAACCGTCGGCGATATTTTCTCGACGTAATAGCTGATCATTTCCATGGTCGCCGGATAAATTACGGAAATCAGGTCGCAGATGAAGAAAAGCAGGTGTTTCGGGCTCTCGGCCAAGTCGGACAGCTTGATCGTCTTCGACTTGGGAATGAGCTTCAGGCGGTCTTCAATCTGTTTGGCGGCGTCTAAAATGATATCCAGCCCGACGTAAATTGTGGGCTTGAAATCTGATTCCTTATCAATCCATTTGAGCGGACCATTCGCAATGAATGATGTGTCGCCCCGGTACCTCTCATCCACAATCGGCAGCAGTTTCCTTCGGAGTGGGTCGCTGAGGGAGAAAGCTCCGAGTTCCGTGAGCGTCCCCGCGCTTTCGACAATAATGATTACCAGGTCGGCGAGTTTGGCAAGATGTCCTTCCATCTGCAACGCGTCAAGTTCGCCAAGGCGCGCTATCTGTTCCCATACTGGCTCCGCATAAAACAGATCGAGCCCTGGTGCGAATTTCATCAGATAATCGCGAAGATCATTCCGGCTGTTGCTGTCTTTGCCACCGCATAGAAAAATAACGGGATCGAGCTTCCGAAAACGGTATCTCGACCCCGTGAGGTGTTGTATCAAGCGGTCGCGAACCGGCACATATCCGGGATGTCTTAGCCACGACGCCATCTTCCCCTACTGTGAGCGTACCCCCGCGCCAGCCTTATCGGCGCGGGGGAGATTATCTGGCAATATTTACGGGCTGGCTATACACCAGCCACAACAGCGCTTTCTTCCTTCGCTGCAAAACTAGGGGCTTGGATATTTTAGTATTTTTGAACACACCCAGTCAATTGCCTTAATTCGCGTGTCAGCGCAAAATAGAAATGTCCCGCTATTCGGGAATTGCCCCCTTTTATCTTGCCAGGAAGATGGCGATTTCCTGGGGCGTTAAACCGAACCAGGGAGCGCCGCCCCATGCCGATCAAACGCCCAGTCGCGGAGTGCTTGGAAAAGGCCCCGAAGTCGGCATCCGGGAGACGTTCGTGCCGAATGTGCTCCGGGCGATTGACGCGCGACTCGTACAGAGCAGATTGTAGTGCCATGGGCATGCATGAGTGATGCCAGCGCTTATTGTTTAAGAGACATTGGCGCCAGCCTCAGCGTTCAACCCGGTGGCCCGGGATGCAACAAGCTATCCCATCCCGCGCCGCCGGTGTGCTGCCGCCTTCCTTCCGCAGTACCATGGGGAAACACAGGCCAGGAGGCCTGTGCCACTCATGCGGCTGGTCTTTTGCGCCGTGGCCCTGCTAGCGCTGGCGTGCCTTCTCGTCCGCTCGTCCCGCGTAGGCCTGGCCGGCGACTATGTCGATCCCATCGGTAAGATCACGGCCCAGGATGAAGCCCTGTACGCGCACAGCGCCATACGCATGGCTACGCTAGGCGGCTGGCTTACCCCGATGTTTTTGGGACGATTCGGACTCTATAAACCCCCGCTGCTGCTGTGGGCCGCCGGGGTTTCGGCGCGGATTCTGGGAATCACCCGGATTGGACTGCGTCTGCCGGTGGCTCTGTTCGCGAGTTTCGCCGTGGGGCTGATCTTCCTGTGGGCGGCGGAGGTCCGCGGTTGGCAGGCGGGAGCGGCGGCCGCGCTGCTGCTGGTTTCCAACCGTTTGTGGCAAGTGCTCGGAGGCATGTGCATGACCGATGGGCTGCTGTTGGCCTTCTACACTGCCGCCATGTACTGCCTGTTTTCGGACCCATGGCTGGAATCGGCAATCGCGCTTTGGGGGTTCGCCGCCGCGGTGGCGGGTGCCATCCTTACCAAGAGCATTGCTGGCGTTCTGCCACTAGGCGTACTGGGGCTCTACTGGCTGGTGGCGCCGCGTAAAGAGAAGCCGCGCTTTCAGCGAGTCTGTTACGCCGGAACCCTAGCGCTGGCCCTGGCGTCGCCGTGGTTCGTCTACCAACTGCTGGTACACCGGCGCTGGTTCTGGACCGAGCACATCCTGCTCGAGATTCTGGGATACGGCGCCGGCGCGCCGCGGCAGACCTCGCAGGAGAACCCGGCGCTGTTCTACCTGATGCGCCTGGCCGCGACCGACCCGGTCTTGCTGGCTTCGGCGCTGGTAGCGATTCCCGCCTTCGCGCTGGCGTTGCGCAAACGCTCGGGCGAGGCAACGCTGCTGGCCTGCTGGCTGGCGGCGCTCGCAGCGACGGTGCTGGGCTGGCAATATCGCAACGCCAGCTACCTGCTGCCGGCGGTGCCGGCGCTGGCCCTGCTCGCCACCACCTTCGGGCCGCTTTCATCCAAGACGACCGCGCCGTGGATGCTCCTGCTCCTCTGCGCCGCCGCCCTAGCCAAGACAGCCGTGCCCGAAATGCCTTTCGGCATTTCGTTCCAGGAAGGCACCGTCCAGAAGGCGGCAGGCGCGATCTCCGGCTATTGTGAACGCGCCCGCGGCAACGAGCTGATCGTGGCGGATGTGGATGACGACCTCTATGCTTCGACGCTTCCCCTGGCGGGCCTTCGCTATTGCGTAGTGGGCGGCGCGGCGACCGGCGGCCCGTATTCGATGCCGTTCGACTACCTGGGAATCGCGGTGGGCGCGCAGCAGTTCGACGACTTGCAACAATGGGAGCCCGCCTTCCGCCAGCATCTTCGCGAGTGGGGCCTCGATTCCCGTGAGCCGGTGGCTACGCTGGTGGTGCTCCGGTCCGCCGCGGAACTGGGCGACGTTGTGCGAGCCCATCCGGCCAGCGATTTTCTCGTTCCCGTCCAATATGGGCCGGCTCTGGAAAGCCCGGCACGCGAATCTCATGAGACGGTGGCGGCGTCGCAGGCCTACCTCCTCCTGCTCGCGCGGCAAGCCCAGCCTCGCCAGAGCCCGCCGCGGTGGGGCTGCCGGCTGTAGTTCGATCAGTGCTCCGGCGCCTGCCTGGGCACCCACCACATCACCATCGCCCCGGCGGCAAAGAACACCGATGTGGTTCCGAGCGCTGCCCCAATTCCGTACCGGTCCGCCAAAGCTCCCACCGTAGCCGGCGCCAGCGCGCTAAGCGCCCGCCCGGTGTTGTAGCAGAGGCCCTGCGCGGTGGTGCGCGCGAAGGCAGGAAACATCTCCGCCGCGATCACGCCCAGCGCGCTGAAGTAGCCGTGGCCGAAGAAGCCCATCACCGGGCCCAACGCCATCAGGATCGCCGCGTTCCTTCCCCAGAGCCCGTAGACCGGAATCAGAGCGGCCGTGGTCAATACGAAGGTCAGAAACGCGGGGCGGCGTCCGAACCGGTCGGCCACGAAGCCAAACAGCGCGTATCCGAAGAAGGCTCCGATCTGCATCGGAACGATCCAGCCCGACGTCTTGACGATGCTGAGGCCCGCGCCGCCACGCTCCACCGGGCTCGAAAGATAAGCTGGAATCCAGGTGAACAGCCCCCAGTATCCAAACAGCAGGCACGAGCAAAGTGCGGCCAGCAGCAGCACGCGGCCGCGCAGCGGCGGGCGCAGTAGCGCGGCCACGCCCGCCGTTTTGGATTGCGCCGCCTGCCGCCAGGCGGGCGGTTCGGCGATGCTGCGGCGGATCCACCAGGTGAACAGCGCCGGAAGAATCCCCGCCACGAAGAGCGGACGCCATCCCCAACGGGGCAGCACCAGCGCCGCCAGGATCGCCGCCGCGATGTAGCCGATCGCCCAGCCCGATTGCATCAGTCCGATGCCTTTCGCGCGATGCCGCTCCGGCCAGGTCTCCGCCACCAGCACGGACCCGGCGGCCCACTCGCCCCCCAGGCCAACGCCCACCACCGCGCGCCAAAAGACCAGCTCCGCTACCGTGCGTGCGGTGGCGGTGAAGGCCGTGAAAACCGAGAACACCAGGATCGACCAGGCCAGCGCGCGCGCCCGCCCGTAGCGGTCGGAGAGATATCCGAACAGAACGCCGCCCAAAGCCGACGTAGCCAGCGGCGCCGCCGCCAGCGCGCCCGCCGCGGCCGAGCTCAAATGGAACTCGGACCGGATGGCGGTCAGAGCGAAGGAATACAGGAGCACGTCCATGGCGTCGAGAATCCAGCCGAGCTGGGCGGCGGCCAGCACGTGCCATTGGTCGCGGTCGATGTCGTGATACCAGGGCAAGAGTTAGTATAGAAGCCTGGAAACTATTCTCGCCATCCATGCGCATCCCGACGATGTCGAGATGCACTGCGCGGGCACGCTGGCGCTGCTCTCCGCCGCCGGCCACCGGATCGCGATCGTCACCATGACGCCCGGGGATTGCGGCTCGCACCAGCACGGCCCCGAGGCGATCGCGGCCATCCGGCGGCGGGAGGCGGCGCGCGCGGCCGCCCGCATTGGCGCCGAATACCGCTGCGCCGAGTTTCGCGACCTGTCGATCTTTAACGACGACCAGTCGCGGCGGCGCGTCACCGAGATCCTGCGCGCCACGCGGCCCGGCATCATCCTGACCGCGCCGCCCGTCGATTACATGTGCGATCACGAGGCCACCAGCCAGTTGGTGCGCGACGCCTGCTTCGGCGCGCCGGCGCCCAACTACCGCACCGGGGCCGTGCCCGCGGCGCCCCCGCTGCCCTCTATTCCGCATTTATATTTTGTAAGCCCATTGGGCGGCGGCGACGCCGATTTCTTGGTGGACGTTGGCTCGACCTTTGCCACCAAGCGGGCCATGCTCGCCGAACACGACAGCCAGAGATCGTGGCTGGCCCAACACCACGGCATGGACGACTACCTGGACCAGATGGAGCGCTGGACGCGGGCCACCGGGCAGCGCGCCGGAGTGGAGTTCGCCGAGGCCTTTCGGCAGTACCGCGGCCATCCGTATCCGGAGACGCCGCTGTTGCAGGATCTCCTGCGCGGTTACTGCACCCTCACCAGCACTTTGCCCATCGGGCCCTGATCGAGCCGGGCGAAGGCGGCCTTCACGTCCTCGAACGGAAACACCGAATCCACCACGGGCTTCCTGCCGATTTGCTCCAGCCGCCGCGTGATTTCGCGGAAATCCGCCTGCGCCGTCTCGGGCGTGTAGTCGCCCACCGCTACCCCGCCAATCCGGTTGCGGCGGAAGAACAAAGTGGCGGTGTTGAACTCGGGCACCGCGCCGCCGCTGCGGCCCACCACGCTGATCTTGCCGCCGTAACCCAATAGCGCAATCGCCTGGTTGAAGAGCGCACCGGCGACATTGTCCACCACCAGGTCCACTTTCTTCGGCGCGATGGCCGTGGCGACGTTCTTGCGCAGGTTCGCGTCCGCCGGGTCGAAGACAAAATCGGCGCCGAGTTGCTTGAGCCGGGCCCCCTTCTGCGGGTTGCGCGAGAGCGCAACGACGATCAACCCCATGGACTTGCCCAACAGAACGGAAGCCACGCCGACGCCGCCCGAAGCGCCCGTCACCAACACCACCGAGCCGGCGGGCGGGGGCGCGGGAGGATCGCTCCATTGCGTGAGTGCCTGGAAGGCGGTGAGGAAAACCAACGGAGCGCCCGCCATCTCTTCCAGCGTCCAGCCCGCGGGTACCGGCGCCACCGAGCCCGCGGGGACCACGGTCAGTTCGGCCAGCGTGCCCCGAGTATCCACGCCGGCATGGCAGCGCAGGATGCCTGCGGTTTCGCCGGCCCGGACGCTTTCCACGCCCGGCCCGACCGCGACCACCTCGCCCACGCCGTCGCGCCCCAGAATGTGCGGCAGAGGCGGTTTGGCGGGATACTGGGCCAAAGCCAGGAAGGCATCGGCGGGGTTCAACGCCGCCAAACGCATCCGCAGCAGAACTTCGCCAGGGCCCGGCAGCGGATCGGCGATCTCGCCCAGACGGAGGTGGTCCACACCGGTGAAGGAATCCATAAGCCATGCGCGCATGGAGCTATTGTCGCGCAGAAGTGGGGCGGCTTCGCTTCGGCGGCATGGCCCCATACTCAACAATCCGCCCATTTTCATGCGTTCGACGGCGAGAGTGAGGCGCAGATTGACGTTGATGCAGCGCCGCCCATAGGTGACCGCGTCCCCGCAAGCGCCAGAATTTGGGAAGCTGCGACGCCGGGCTACCTGAGGCCGCTATTTGAGCGCCTGTGGGACACCCACCACACTGGCGGATTGGAATAAATTGGGTATTGCGCTCTCAGGAGAATTCATGAAGTTGTTCCGCGCCGCGGTCGTCGCCTCGCTGCTTGCCTTCACAGCCTTCGCCGCCGAAACCGCGCTCGACCGGTACATCAAGCAACCCGACCCCTCCTATCGCTACCAGATCGTCCACACGCTGCATGGCGATGGGTATACCACCTACGTCGTCGACCTGACCTCGCAGACCTGGCGCAAGCCATCGGAAGTCGACCGCACCGTTTGGAAGCACTGGCTCACCATTGTGAAGCCGGACCGCGTGGTGGGCGTCACCGGATACCTGTTCATTACCGGCGGATCGTCGAAAGACAGAGCGCCCGCGAGTGCGAGCGCGACTTATTTGGAGACGGCTCTCACCACCCATACCGTGGTGGCGGAGTTGCAGGACGTCCCCAACCAGCCGCTCCAATTCCAGGACGATCCGCGCAGCCTCTCCGAGGACGGCCTCATCGCCTACACGTGGGTCAAGTACATGCGCGGCGGCGACGAAATGTGGCCGCTGCGGCTGCCCATGACCAAGGCCGCGGTGCGCGCCATGGACACGATTGCGGCGGCCATGGGCGATCCCGCGGCCGGCGGCGTCAAGGTGGAGAAGTTCGTGGTGTCGGGCGGCTCCAAGCGCGGCTGGACCACCTGGACCACGGCGGCAGTGGACCCGCGAGTGGTCGCGATCATTCCGTTTTCCATCGACCTGCTGAACCTCGAGAAATCCTTCGATCATCACTACCGCGTCTACGGCTTCTGGGCGCCGGCTGTCAACGACTACGTGGAATCCGGCGTCATGGACTGGGCCGGCACTCCGCCTTACCGAAAGCTGCTGGCCATCGAAGAACCGTACAGCTACCGCGACCGTCTGACCGTGCCCAAGTTAATGATCAACGCTGCGGGCGACCAGTTCTTTCTGCCCGATTCCTCGCGCTTCTACTTCGACGAGCTTCGGGGCGAGAAATACCTGCGCTACGTTCCCAATGCCGATCACAGCCTCAAGGGCAGCGATGCCCGCGACAGCAGCCTGACCTTCTACGAGGCGTTCCTGAACGGCACTCCGCGGCCGCAGTTCCACTGGACGTTCGAGGCGAACGGCGACATCCGCGTGACCAGCAAGGGCAAGCCCGCCGCCGTGAAGTTGTGGCAGGCGACCAACGCCGAGCACCGCGATTTCCGGCTGATGACCATCGGTCCCGCCTACCGGAGTTCGGACTTGCAGGACCAGGGCGGCGGGACTTACATTGGACGCGTGCCGAAACCGGAGACGGGATGGACGGCGTACTTCGTCGAACTGACCTACGCGAGCGGCGGCGCGCGGCCGTTCAAGTTCACCACCGCGGTTCGCGTGATTCCGGACACCGAACCGTTCGCGGCGTACCAGCCGAAGCCGGACAGGAGGTAACCGAATGCATCGACGAAGCTGTTTAAAGACGCTGGCCGCCGCCAGCGTGGCGAGGCTGCCCAAACTGGCCTGGGGCGCGGGCAAGTGCCGTTTTCGCGCCGCCATTTGCGCTTACTCGTTTCGTAACCAACTCCAGGGCGGGTCGCTGACTTATGAAGGCCTGATTCAAATGGCGGCGGACCTCGGCGCCGACGGCGTCGACCTGACGACGTACTGGCTGAAGGACACCAACAACGAAACTCTGTTCGCATTGAAGCGTACCGCCCAACGGTCCGGGGTGTCGCTCTACAACATCGGGATTCGCGCTCGCATGGCGCAACCCACATCCGAGTTGCAAGCCGCGGAGGTGGCGACGGTGAGCAAGTGGCTGGACGTGGCCGAACGGCTGGGCGCATCGTCCATGCGGGTGTTCGGCGGCGCCGTTCCCAAGGGCGCGACCGAGGATCAGGCGGTGACGTGGGCCGTGGAGACGCTCAAGCGCTCGGCGGACGAGGCGGCGAAGAAGGGCATCACGCTGGGCGTCGAAGACGATGGCGGAATCACCACCAACGCCGATCGCACGGTGGAGATCGTTAAGAAAGCCGCCTCGCCGTGGGTGGGCATCAACCTCGATATCGGCAACTTCCCGGACAATGGGTACGGGCAGATCGAAATGTGCGCTCCCTACGCCACCAACGTGCACTTCAAAACCGAGGTGCACGTGGAGCGAAAGGCGCAGCCGGCCGATTGGCCGCGCGTCTTGAAAATCCTGGGGGCCGCCGGGTATCAGGGCTACCTGGCGCTGGAATACGAGGCCACCAGCGATCCCATGACCGTAGTGCCGAAGCTGATCGAAAAGATGCGGGAGGTGATTGGTGGCACAGCCATTCCCGGCTGTGTGGCTGCTACTTCACTACCACCCGCACCTGCGCATTAGTCCAGCAGCACTGGAAACCCTGGCCGCCATCTCCGCTCCAATCGTTGGCCACGAGGCGCAGCACGTACTCGCCGGGTTCGCTGAAGGTGGCGGTGGTGGCGGCCTTGCCGCTGAATGCGGCTGTGGGTTGCCAGGGACCTTCCACCGGCGGGCGCGCATTGGCGAATCTGATCTCGCCGGGGCCGCGGTATTTACTCCACCGCAGCACCACCGGCGGAGTTCGCGGACCCCTGCCGCCGAGCGTCTTGGCGTCGTCAGTCACCCAGACCGCCAAAGGCAGCGGCGTGGCGAGCGTTGCTTCGACCGACGTGACCAGCGGCTTCGGACCTTGCACCGCCGGTCCGGCCTGCGAGAATGCCAGCGCGGGCGGCGTATTGCCTATGCCTTCCTCGTGAAACGGAGACACCTCCCACAGCGGATTGAGGCTGGCGGGGATCACGTTGGTTTGATGGTTGGCCGCCAGCGTCCAGGTGAGTTTCTGGGAGCCGAAATCCTTGGGTACGGTGACGGTGAAGACGCCCCACTGCCGGCGCGTCAGGAAGTGCGTGGGCTGGCCGCGGTCCGGTCCGCCCGGTTCGATGCGGTTGTTCGGGCCGATTGGGATATCCAGCTCTTCGCGCAGATTCCGGTTGAAATAGCCGAACAGAATGCTGTAGGTGCCGTCGGGATTCTGGAACCAGCCTTCGAAGGCGCCGGTCACGCCTTGCCCGGAATTGTGCAGCGGCTCCATGGCCAGCGGCTTGGGCTGGCCAGCCGCCGGAGCCAGCGCCCAGCACGCCAGAATGGCGGCGTTTGCGAGGTGGCGAATCACTGGCTGGCGGAAGTCCTTTGCTGGGCGCGCCACGCCTGATAGTCGGCATCGCTCAGGTAGGTCACGTTGACCCAGGCGTGGGCCATCTCGTCGACCGTGCGGTCGCCCCAACCCACCCACTGCTCGGGATCGGGATTATTGGGATTGGCCGCTGTATTGTCGTGCCAGGCCGAGATGCGGATGATCGTACCCTTGGGCAGCACCGGCGCGGCATCGTCGGCATAGATGTAGTTGTTCATCCAGTTGAAGTTGAAATGGTCCACGTAGCTCAGCATGCGGGTGTTGCCATCGGGCAGGATCGCCTCCATTGCCATGGCCTTGCCGCGCAAGTGCATGTGCGGCTGAAAATTCTCCAGGCGCGCCGCGGAGGGAAGCACGTGGAAAGCCTGGGTCTCCTGGATGCTGTTGGGCCGAATGTCGAGGCCTGCCAAGGTGTGCGCCGGCCAGGCCATCAGGCGGGTGCGGTACTTCGGCTCCTGGCCTTTCGGGTACAGATACACGCCCAATTCCACGTGATCGCGAATGGCCTCGCCCACCGCGTGGTAGTGCATCTCCCAGCGGATGTGCGCGCCCGGCAAGAGAAGTTTGCCGGTGTCGGAGCGGTAAACGTCAAACTGCTTGCCGATGGCCCATTCCATCAGCAGCCCGCCGTTGCCGACACCCAACTCAGGGACGCCCGGTTCGTCCTGCTCCAACTTGGCCAGCGCATGATGGGTGATGCGGCGGCCGGCAACGGTGCCGGGGCGCATTTCGACGGCCCGCACCCATCGCGCTTCGGTCAGAGGGATTTCCGTCAGCGGCCTCCACCAAACGTCCTGGCCCTTTGCCGGCATCGTGTAGGGTTCGGATTTGATGACGAGGTCCGGCTCGCCGAACTGTTTGGCCAGTTGCCAGCCTTCGTCCGGCGGCCACTGCCTGGCGGGCGGCAGATCCTTCGGGTCGCCCGGCGCCGCGCCGGTATCCACCCAGCGGACGATGGTGGCGATCTGTTCGGCCGTCAGCGACCGGTCGTTCTGAAAGTGCTGAATGCCGACCGTTTTATCGATATGCCAGGGCGGCATGTTGCGCGTGATGACGCGTTCACGGATGGCTTTGGCCCACGGCCGCGCCTCCTGGTAAGTGGCCAGCGACATGGGCGCGGCAGTGCCCTTGCGATGGCACTCTTCGCACCTGGCTTCGAAGATCGGCGCCACATCCTTGGCGAATGTTACCGGTTGGTTCACCCCATCCCCGGCGAATAAGGGGCCCGACAGGATTAGCAGCGCTGCCACCCTGGGAGCTATCATGGCATCCCTCCAGACTCTCAAGAAGTTTACTAGGCCCGGCCGGCCCTGTCAAAGGGTGGACGGAGCGGAGCCGGGGTTCCGGGGCGAGTGGAGAACGCCGCGGGTGAGGCAATGGGAGGGTGGCCAAATTCAGATCAGGTTCGGCGCATCGTGAGCGGGCGCCTTTTGGCGAAATGGTAGCCTGAAACTATGCAGTTTTCGGAGTCGATCTTCGCCGCGCGCTTTGGGATTACACGGCAGGATCTGGAAACCTACCTGGCAGAGGCGCTATCCCACGGCGGCGAGTACGCCGATCTCTATTTCGAATACCTCCTGACCAGTTCGATCAGCATCGATGAATCCATGGTCAAGAGCGCGGCCCAGGGCGTCTCCATGGGTGTCGGCGTGCGCGTGATCGCCGGCGAGCGCACTGGCTACGCCTACAGCGACGACCTTTCGCCGGACAAGATCCGCAAGGCCGCCCACGTGGCAGCCTATATCGCTTCCGGACCCAGCAAGGTAGAGAAGTTCGACCTCAACGAAGGCCTCAGGCACAATCTGTATCCGGTGCTCACCGCGCCTACCGAAACCGCCTTCACCGAGCGCGTGGAACTGGTGAAGCGGGCCGACCGCGCCGCCCGCGCTTACGATTCGCGCATCTTCCAGGTGCAAGCCGTCTATGCCGACAACCTGCGCCTGGTGATGGTGGCTACCAGCGAGGGCGTCCTCACGCTGGACCGTCAGCCGTTGGCCCGCATGAGCGTCTTCGCCCTGGCCCGCCAGAATGGCGGCGTGCCGCAGCGCGGCCACGCCGGCGGCGGCGGACGCGTGGAGCTGGATTTCTTCCTCAAGGAGAAGACGCCCGAGCACTTCGCCACCGAAGCCGCCCGGGAGGCGGTGGTGATGCTGGATGCGGTGGATGCTCCGGCCGGCGAAATGACGGTGGTCCTCGGGCCCGGGTGGCCCGGCATCCTGCTGCATGAGGCAGTGGGCCACGGCCTGGAGGCCGATTTCAACCGCAAGGGCGTCTCGGCGTTCAGCGGGCGTGTGGGCCAGAAGGTAGCCAGCGAATTGTGCACGGTGGTCGATGATGGCACCATGAACAGCCGCCGCGGGTCGCTCAACGTGGACGACGAAGGTAACGCCACGCGGCGCAACGTGCTGATCGAAAATGGCGTGCTGCGCGGCTATCTGCAGGACAAGCTTTCCAGCACCCTGATGCGCCAGGAGCCCACCGGCAGCGGCCGGCGCGAGAGCTACGCCCACATCCCCATGCCTCGCATGACCAACACCTTTATGCTGGCCGGCCAAAGCGATCCCGAGGAGATCATCCGCTCCGTACCCAAGGGGCTGTACTGCGTGAATTTTGGCGGCGGGCAAGTGGACATCACCAGCGGCAACTTCGTGTTCTCCGCGTCGGAAAGCTATTTCATCGAAGACGGCAAACTGACCCGCCCGGTGCGCAATGCTTCCCTCATTGGCAATGGACCGGAGGCGTTGAAATACGTCAGCATGGTGGGCAATGACCTGCGGCTTGACGAGGGCGTCGGTGTTTGCGGCAAGGAAGGCCAGAGCGTGCCCGTGGGCGTGGGTATCCCCACCATCAAAATCGACCGCATGACCGTGGGAGGCACGGCTTGAGCAGAGCAGGCATCCTGGCTCGCCTGGGCATGACCATCGGAGGTATGGATTGAACGGTAACGGCACCCACCTGTTGGAACTGGCGCAGGATATCGTGAAGCAGGCTCAGGCATCGGGGGCCACCGATGCCGAGTGCACGATCGCCGAGGGCGACGAATTCTCAGCCAACATCCGCATGCGTGAGGTCGAAAGCCTCAAGGAGGCCGGCTCGCGCGGCGCCGGATTGCGCATTCTGATCGGCAGGAAGACCGGCGCGTCTTACACCTCCGACCTCTCGAAAGAAGGCGTCGCGCACCTGGTGAAATCCGCTATCGAGTTGGCCGACATTACCAGCGAAGATCCGCACGCCGGGCTACCTGAGGACTCCGAACTGGGCGCCATTCCCGGCGATTTGGGGCTGTTTTCGCCGGACGTCCCGGATCTCGAACCGGCGCTTAAGATCGACACCGCCAAACGCGCCGAGGAGGCCGCGCTTTCGGCCGACCCCCGCATCTTCAACTCCGAGGGTGCTTCGTTCGACAATCACGTGGGCCGGCACTTCTTCGCCAACTCGCGGGGATTCGCGGGCGAATATCGCTCCAGCTACTGTTCTCTGAGCACCTCGCCGGTGGCGCGCGAGGGCGAGTCGATGGAGCGCGATTACTGGTTCACCCTGGCACGCGGATTCGCTGGTCTGGAGAGCGCCGAAGACGTGGGGCGCATGGCTGCCCGCCGCGCGCTACGACGCCTGAACGCCGTCAAGGTGGAGACCCAGAAGGCGCCCGTGGTGTTCGAGCCGCGCACTGCCCGCAGCCTGCTGGATAACCTCTTCGATGCCGTGCACGGCATGTCGATCTACCGCCACGAATCGTTCCTGGCAGGCAAACTCGGCGAGAAGATCGCCGCGGATCACGTCACCGTGGTGGACGACGGCACCATTCCGGGGCTGTTCGGCACGTCGCCATTTGATGACGAGGGGGTGCCGTCGCGCCGCACTGTGGTCATCGATCGCGGAGTGTTGAAGAGCTACCTCATGAATACCTACGCCGCGCGCAAGCTCGGCATGAAAACCACCGGCAACGCCTCCCGCGGTCTCACCGGAAATGCCGGCATCGGGCACGGAAACTTTTTTATCGAAAAGGGCGTCCAAACCGCGGATGAGATCGTCGCGGGTATTTCGAACGGGTTCTATGTGACCGAGCTGATGGGGTTCGGGGTGAATATCGTCACCGGCGATTATTCACGCGGCGCTGCCGGCTTGTGGATCCGCGACGGCGAGTTGGCCTTTGCGGTGTCCGAGGTGACCATCGCCGGCAACCTGTCGGACATGCTTCTGGGGCTGGAAGCGGTCGGTTCGGACTTGGAGTTCCGCGGGTCGGTCGCAGCGCCTACACTGAAGATAGGAGAGATGACCGTTGCAGGCAAGTAAAGCGGCCCCCGCCAAACAGCCCATACCGCCGATGGTGGTCGTGGGCGGCCTTGTGCTCGTTCTGGGACTGGCCGGTTTTTGGTATCTGGATCGGACTTCGAAGCGGGAGCCTCCTCCACCCCCGGCTCTCACGGAAGAAGCGCGTGCCTACGTCCACGACCAAAAGCTGAAGCTCAGCGACGTAGAGATGAATGCCAAGGAAAGCTACATGAAGCAATCGGTGGTGGCGATCACGGGCAAGATCACCAACCTTGGCGAGCGGACGCTGAAGATCGTGGAATTGAACTGTGTCTTCTACGATGCCTATGGCCAGTTGGTGTTGCGCGAGCGGGTGCCGATTGTCAGCGCGAAAATCGGCACTCTGGCGCCGGGCGAGACCAAGCCCTTCCGCCTACCGTTCGACAATATTCCCGAGTCGTGGAATCAGGCGATGCCGCAGTTGGTGATTGCAGGAATAACGTTCATGTAGGGTAGGCCTCCGGCCTGCCTAGCGAGGTCAACGGTCCGAACATCCACCGCCGGCTCGTTTGGCCCGGAACTCTGCCGCGCGCGCGGGCTGCCTCGCTTCATCGAATGCCTGAGCCAAGTCCTGCCAGGCGGAGCACAAGTCGCTTCGCAGCCGGGGACACTCGGGGTCGAGAACGGCCTGCTTCACGGCGCAGCCAGCGTCGGGAATCCCCGCGTAGAGGCTCAGTAGCGCTGGAATGGTCCCCGTTTGGCTTCCCTCCAACTCCATCTTCTCGAGAATCGTGATCGCTGCCAGTCCCAGACTGCCCTTGGCCTGGTACACGGCCGCGATGGAGCCGTACGGTTGGACCGAAGCCGGATTCAGATTCCTGCCATAAAGGTAGGCTTCGAGCGCCTCGTCGTAGCGCCCCAAAGTGGCGTTGATTGCCGCGAGGTTAAAGTACACCAGGGGGACTGACGCGCGCTTCGCCAGAGGTTTTCCATGGGCCAATTGTGCGCGGTCGTAGGACTTCTCCCCGGCCTGCGCCGCTTCACGCGCGCGCTGCAGCGTGGCTCGTGCCCGGCCATACCAAGCGAGCCCTTCCGGTGTGGCAAGGCCGCCTACCAGGTCGGCCTTGTACCGGTAGTAGGCGCCCAGATTGGCCGGCACGTTCTGGAAGATCCGCTCCGGCGGCAGCGGCCGCAGCATGGCCCAAGCGGTTTCCGCCTCCTGAATCACCCGGTCGATATTGGCCTTCGGCTCCTGTTCGAAGAGCGCCTCGGCCAGATTCCCGTGCAGTCCGACGCTTCCCGGAGCCGTTCGCACGTCGGATGCAGCCAGTGAGAGGTTGTCGTTCCATGCGGGGTTGCGTGCCAGCGTACGGGCCGCGTAGATCGTAATCAGCGCAGCCAGGATGGCGGCCGCGCGATACGGCTGCAGCCGGTACAGCATCTCAACCACCGCGACGGTGAATGCCATCGACGGCAAGTAGAGAAAGCGCTCGGCCATGTTGGTCCCGATCAGGAACAGCAGGTTCGACATGGGCAGCAGCGCTAAGCCGGCGAATCCGGCGGCCCAGAACATCAGCCGGTCCTTCCGGCGCCTGGCGATCGCCAGGCCGAGGATCGCGGCTACCGCAAGCAAGCTGAGCCAGGCCGCCCAGTCCGGCCATCCCGCAATGGGGATCTGGTTGTAAGAGTGGTCGGACGAAAGCTGCCACGGGCAGACCAGCAGCCAGAGGTACATGCCAATCACTTTGATCGCGGTCAGGCGCGCGGCCCAGAAATTGGCGGCGGCAATCGGGTTGGGGACAAACGGCATTTCCGGCCATGGCAGCGGATCGAAGACGCGGTACCGCATCCACAGCAGCAGGACCAGCGCCGCCGCTACGGCGGCATAGGCGGGCGCGCGCTTTCGCAGGCTGGTCCACGCGCCGGTCCCGAGACTCAGATCCCAGAGCAGCATCAGGGCCAGCAGCACGGCCCCGTTCTCTTTGGCGAATGCGGCGAACAGGGCGGCGGCGAACAGCGCCAGGAGCGCGGGCCACCCGCCACGACCAGGTGTCTTTGCGATGCGGATGTACAGCAGCAGACCGGCTAGAATTCCGAGGGCCGACAACAGGTCGGCGCGCCCAGCGACGTTGGTAACGCACTCTGTGTTCACCGGGTGTACGGCCCACGCCGCCGCCGCCAGAAAAGCAGCCTGCGCCCCGCCGAGCGCCAGCAACCCAAGTTCATAAACCAGCCAAATGTTGCCCACGTGCAACAGGAAGTTGATCGCGTGATAGCCCGCCGCGGCTTCGCCGCTGCCCATCACGGCGTAGTTCATCAGGTACGAGAGCATCGTCACGGGACGATACAAGCGGTCCGTCGAGGTGGGCCACCAATAATCCCGGGTCAGGATCAGGTTCAGGTTTTCCCAGCTCACTTCGTGGACGCGCCGGTCCTGCGTGACGATCTTCCTCGCGTCCGTGGTGAGCCCAAGTCCAAAGGAATTAGCATAGGCAACCAACGCCATGCCGCAGAGCGCAGCCCTGGGCTTCCACTTGCTGCCAGTCATGGCCGAAGACCGGCCCGGCCGTGCGGCACGCTTCCGGGGAATCACCTCGAAATCGTAACACGCCGATCGCGGAGCCCCTTCAGAGCCAGAGGTGCATCCACTGAAATTTCAGAATGATCCCGCTACCCCCAAACCTCGCGCGCCGTCTCGACAATCAGCGCCAGTTTGGCCCACTGCTCGCCCTCGGCCAGCACGTTGCCTTCTTCCGTGCTGGCGAAACCGCACTGCGGGCTCAGGCACAACTGATCCAGATCGAGGTACTTCGAGGCCTCGTCCAGCCGGCGCTTCAGGTGGTCTTTGGTTTCGAGCGTCCCCGTTTTCGACGTGACCAGGCCCAGCACCACCGTTTTGCCCTTCGGTACCAAACGCAGCGGTTCGAAGCCGCCGGCGCGCTCCGTGTCGTACTCCATGAAGTAGCCGTTCACATGGATCCGGTTGAATAGAATCTCCGCCACTGGCTCGTAACCGCCCTGCGAAATCCACAGCGAGCGGAAATTGCCGCGGCAAAGATGCATGGTGATGGTCATGTCCGCGGGCCGGTTCGAGATGGCGGTATTGATCATGCCGGCATAGATGCCGGGAAGTTGTTCCGGATCGTCGCCGCGGTCCTTGAGCATCTGCCGCTGCTCCGGATCGCAGAGGTAAGCCAGGTTGGTTTCGTCAAGCTGGAGGTAGCGGCATCCGCTGTCGGCAAAGGCCCGAACCGCCTGGCGGTAGGCGCTGCCCAGGTCGTGATAGAAGCCGTCCATATCCGGGTAAATGGATTCTGGTACGGCCCTGCGCCCCCCGCGAAAATGCAGCACGCTGGGCGATGGGATGGTCATCTTCGCCGTGCCCCGCGTGTGTGCTTTCAGGTAGCGGAAGTGCTCGATCATGGGGTGGCCCGAGTAGCCGATTTTGCCGGTCACCCGCAACCCAATCGGCTTTGTCTCCCCGCCTTTGAACGCGATCCCCCGCGCGGTCTGGTAAGACTCCACGCCATCCAGTCCAGCGAGAAAATCGATGTGCCAGAACTCGCGCCGGAATTCCCCGTCGGTCACGCCGCGCAACCCGGCGGATTCCTGCTTCGCGATGACCTCGGCGATGGCGCAGTCTTCGATAGCCGTTAACTCCCCGGCGCCGATCTCGCCACGTTGCCGCTGAGCGCGGGCTTCCCGCAGCTCCTGTGGCCGCAGCAGGCTGCCGACGTGGTCGGCTCGAAAGGGTGGAACGGTGCGTAGCATATCGGCCTATTATGGCTCATGCGCCCTGCCATGAAGATCGACCTGTTCAATCACTTCTTCCCCCAGCCCTTCTTCGACCGGTTCATCGCCGCCGGTTACGCCGGCAAGGACATGGGCAAGCGCGTGCGCAACGTCCCCGCAATCGCCGATCTGGACGCGCGCTTTCGACTGATGGACGAGTTCGGGGACTACTGCCAGTTCTTGTCTTTGCCTTCCCCGCCGCTCGAAGTGATGGCCGGGCCGGATGAATCGCCGGAGTTGGCGCGCGTCGCCAACGATGGACTGGCCGGTGTGGTGCGGAAGTACCCGGACCGCTTCATCGGCTTCGCCGCGTCGCTGCCGCTGAATCACCCCGACGCATCGCTGCGGGAACTCGATCGCGCGGTATCGCAACTCGGCGCTCGCGGGATTCAGATCTTCACCAACATCAACGGCAAGCCGCTCGATTCACCCGAATTCCTGCCCCTTTTTGAAGAATGCACCCGCCGCGACCTGGCCATCTGGATGCACCCGGCCCGTGGCGCCAACTTCCCGGACTACCTGACCGAAGACCGGTCGCAGTACGAAATCTGGTGGACGCTCGGCTGGCCTTACGAAACCAGCGCCGCCATGGCGCGCATCGTGTTTTCCGGCCTGTTCGACCGCTTCCCCAACCTCAAGATCGTTACCCACCACATGGGCGGTATGATCCCGTACTTTGAGGGCCGCGTGGGTTATGGCTGGGACAAACTGGGCTCCCGCACGTCGGACGTGGATTACGTCTCGCTGCTCGACTCGATGCAGCGAAGGCCAATCGATTACTTCCGCATGTTTTATGCCGACACGGCACTGTTCGGCGCGCGGGCCGGCACCCGTTGGGGCCTGGACTTTTTCGGCGTCGACCATGTGGTCTTCGCTTCCGACGTACCATTCGAGCCGGCCCCCGGCCTTTACGTTCGGGAGACCATCCGCTCGGTGGAGAGCCTCGACTTGGCGCCCGCGCAAAGGGAGCAGATCTATTCCGGCAACGCCCGGCGGCTGCTGAAGCTGTGATGGCGGACAGGCCGCGCTCGTGCTTCCGGCCTGCTGGCTGCTGCTGCCGTTCTTCCCCCGCGATGCCGGAGAGCACCGCACAGGCTGAACAGTCTACTTCCGCCCCGTGAGCGCCTGCCACCTTCTCTTCAGGCTCTCACCGAAGCTCTCCTTCGGCTCCGGTGCGGGCGCGGCACTGCTGGTGGGCAATGGCGCGGGCGGCTTCGCCAGGAAGGGCTGCGCGGGCGCCTCGCAGGGATACTCCCCCGCGAACCGCATCACATTGGTCAGGAGCGCATATTCGCGGCGGTATCGCTGGCCGTCCTTTTTCTCCATGCAAATCGAAAACCCGGGATACTTCGCCGGCTGGCGCCTGGTGGAGAAATCGACCTCTTTCAGAATTACCGGCGCATAGCCTTTCAGATTGCGCTCGATGTGCGCGGTCTCGTAGCGGTGGTGCCGCAGGCTCCAGATGAAAACGCGGAAGCTGTCGAAATCCCAAGGCTGCGAACTATCGCTGGTGGTGGTCCACAACCAGATGTTCTTCTTCTGATCTCCGTCGGTAATCTCGCCCAGCGAGAAGTAGGAAACAATCCGGTGGCCTTCCGCATACTGCGCCACCTCATCCGGAATCGCCATCACCAGGCGCCGCGTGAGCACCCAGCCCGATTGGCCGGTGGGTGTGCGAACCAGGCTCCACTCATCGGTCGGCGCGGCGGGTTTCGGCTCGGGCTCTTCATCGGCCAGGCCTTCGTCCGGCTCCGGCCGCGAAAGATCCAGCCAATCGGCAGGCGGCCCAGGCGGCTTGGGCATGGGCGGCAGCGGAAACCGCGGTTCCCTCTTGGCCTGCTTCTTCTCCGCGGCCTTCGCCTTTTTCTTAGGCGGAGGCGGAATCAGCGGCTTGCGTGGCGAATCAGCGCGCGGCGTCACCAGGTGGATTAGCACATCCACTTTGTCTTTCTCGTGGATCTGCAGGAAACTGGGCGATTGGCGCGCCGGTTGCGTGTGCAGGTTGAGTTCGCCGTAGGTCGTGGCCACTCCTTGGGCGGGCATTTTGGCGGCCCGCCGGGCAAGGTCCTTCAGGGCCGCCATGTCGGCGGATGCCAGCAATTGGCGTTCGTCCGTCCAGCCTTCGGCGCCCCTCGCCGTCCGTACCCGCAGAAAGCGGCGGCGGCTGCCTAGAATCTCCAGCCGGTCCCCGTGCTTGACGGTGGTCACCACCGGCGATTTCATGGGAATGTCGCTGCGAATGTTCAGGCTGGCAGGTCCCACGTAGGCCTCGCCAATGGGGGTTGCGCGCGGGGGACTGCTGTGGCACGCGACCATAATGAATAGCGCGGCCGCCGCGCTGACCGTCGTTACGGAACCGGAAGGCACCCCTACGATAAGTTTACCAGCCGCGCCGCTTCCAGCCCAACTAAAATGGAATGGTGATGCTGCAACCCACGCGTCCGGCCTCGATCGCAGCGCTGGTGATTTCGGTCTTCGCCGGTGTGGTCGCCGTCCTGCTCTGGCTCATGCCCAAACCCTTGACGCGCTTGGAATACATGATCGCAGGCGCGGCCGGGACCTCACTTTGTCTGTTGCCCTTGTTGCTGATTCTGACTCGCGGCGCACCGAAGGCGTTCCCAAGCCTGTTCCGCAGGGCCGGCCGCGGCAAGACTAGGCCCCGTACAGTTCGAAAAAGTGAGCGATCGTCATGATGCCCAGGTAGTAGTTCTGGATCCTGTACTTCTCGTTGGGCGAATGCAGCCCGTCGTCCGGCAGTCCGAAACCCATCAGGATCGTGGGTATCCCCAGGTGAGTGGCGAAATCGCCCACGATGGGAATAGAGCCGCCGGACCGGATGAACACCGTCGGTTTCCCAAAAACATCGCTGAACGAACGCGCCGCCACGCGAATCGCGGGATGGTCCGGGTTCACCACCAGCCCGGGTGAAGCGCTCAGCAGCCGCACCTCGGTCTGAATGCCCCTTGGCGTATGGTCGCGCACCCATCGCCGAAAGGCGGCGACCACTTCGCCTGGGTCCTGCCGCGGCACCAGGCGGATGCTTACCTTTGCCACGGCCTTTGCTGGAATCACCGTCTTGGCGCCTGCCGCGGTGAAACCGCCCGCGATGCCGTGAACCTCCAATGTCGGCCGCGACCAGATCCGTTCCAGCACCGAGCGGCCCGATTCGCCGGTGAGTTGAGTGGAACCGACCTCCTTCGCCAGAAACTCCTGGTCCTCAAAAGGCAATCCCTGCCAGCTCCGCAACTCGGCCGCAGCCGGTTCCTCCACGGCGTCGTAGATTCCTGGGATCTGGATCACGCCGTCGGCGTCCTTGGCCTTGGCCAGCAGTTCGATCAGTCAGAAGACGGCGTTAGGCGCAGCACCGCCGTACAAACCCGAATGCAGGTCCCGCCTTGGGCCGGTGGCGTCGACCTCCATGTAGATGAGGCCGCGCAGACCGATACACAGCGTGGGCATGCCTTCCGAGTACATCGCGGTATCGGACACCAGCACCACGTCGGCCTGTAGCTTCGCGGAATTTTCGGCAACGTACCTGGCGATGGAAGCGCCGCCCACCTCTTCCTCGCCTTCCACCAGGAACCTGACGTTCAGGGGCAGGGTGCCGTTGACCGCGCGCAGGGCTTCAATGGCCTTGATGTGCATGTACATCTGGCCCTTGTCATCGGCCGTGCCGCGGCCATAGAGGTTGCCGTTGCGCTCGGTGGGCTCGAACGGCGGGGTGGCCCATAGCTCCAGCGGGTCGGCAGGCTGCACGTCGTAGTGGCCGTAACACAGTACCGTGGGCTTGCCTGGGGCATGCAGCCAATCGGCATAGACCAGGGGATTCTTGCCGGTGGGGATGAGTGCCACATTCTGCATCCCCACCGCCTGCAAGCCATCCGCCACGAACGCGGCGGCGCGCTCGATATCCTCACGATGTTCGGGCAAGGTGCTGATGCTGGGAATGCGGACAAAGCTTTTCAGCTCGTCGAGGAGCCGTGGCCGGTTCTTGTTGACGAATTCGTCAGTGGCGGCGGACATTGGTTTCTCGCGTTGGAGAAACCATTATACGGCGGCCATGGCGGCAGCCTGGCGGGGAGGCCGCGAACAGGCGTTGTGCAAGATACGGCGCACCTCGGGCTCGTAGAACGGTTGGGCGAGGAGGTCGTAGCCTCCCAGGTTGAGCACTTCGGCCCAAAACCGGGAGTCCGCCCGCGGGTCGGTTACGATGACTTCCGTTGCATGCGGGGCTTCGCGGGCCAAGGATAAAACCTCAGGCCACCGGCCATCGGGAAGTTCGGCCTCCGTAAGAATCACATCGTATTCTTCGCGTCGAAGCTGAATGCGCGCTTGTTGCACGGTCCCAACGTGCTGCACAGCAATTGGGAGATCACCCAGCATACGCGAGAGGCGTCGGGCGTCGTCTGAGCACCCGGAAATGAAGAGAATTCGTGACCCCATGACGTGCTCCAGAATTTTCTTTTCCTCTTTCATTTTAGGTCCGAATTGCAACTACAGGATTACAGTGGACGAAAAATCTAATGATTCTCAACATTCGGAGTGATGTGGGGTACAAAACAGGGCCAGGTGAGGGCTCGGCGGCCGATCTGGGCCATAAGCGAGTGTCGAAGACCTTTTTCAGGGGGAAAGGACATTCCTGCGCAAACCGGGATCTCGGAAATCCGGTTTCCGCGGCGGCGATCTCTACCGCCCGGCGGTACGCGTTGGGCACCGCCTCTTCCAGCAACCGATGCAGGCTGGGCATCTCATCGAGCAGTGCGGCGATCTCGTGCCGCTCATTGAGGACCGTCGAGCTCCCACTGCGGCTCTGGTGCTCCGGTTGCAGTTGCCACTTCAGCAAGTGGGCAAACAGCACCCCGAGACTCGTAAAGATCCGCCGCCTTCATGAGGTTATCATAGTGGGATCCGGATCGACGCGAACCGGAGTTGCACCTACCGAGTGGACTGTGATAGTGTCTAGTCCATCTTCGAAATATCAGAGAGAGTACCCAACCTCAGCGGGAGGAGTGCCGGATGTTGCTAGCCCCAGTGATCTGGGTCCTGACGGTCGTAATCTGTTATTTTTTTGTGGCCAAGACGTGGTGGTTTCCGCCGCCGATCAATCAGCACGGGGTGGCCTACGATGAGCAGTTTTTTCGGACTCTGGTGATCACCGGGGTCATCTTCTTTCTAGCCCAAGTCGTTCTGGGCTACGTCATCGTCAAATTCCGCGACGACGGCCGCCGCGCCGGATATTCGCACGGAAACAACAAAATGGAAACGTTGTGGACCAGCGCCACGGCTGTGCTGTTCCTGGGCCTGGTGCTCATGGGCACTAAGATCTGGGCGGGCGTGCACTTCGACGAAGCGCCGCCGGATGCCATTCCGATCGAGGTCCTGGGCAAACAGTTCGCCTGGAGCTTCCGCTATCCCGGCGCCGATGGCAAATTCGGCCGCACCGACCTGAAGTTCGTCAACGATTCGGCCGGCAACCCTTTCGGTATCGACGACAAGGACCCTGCGGGCAAGGACGATATCGTGAGCGCGTCGCTCAAGATTCCCGTCGGCAAGCCGATCAAGCTGATCATGCACTCCCGGGACGTGATCCACAACTTCTTCGTGCGCGAACTTCGCGTCAAACAGGACATCGTGCCCGGCATGGAGATCCCCTTGCATTTTCAGGCCGACCAGGCCGGCGTCTACGAGGTGCCCTGCTCGGAGTTGTGCGGGCTGGGCCATTTCCAGATGCGCACCACGATGACCGTCATGACCGAGGCCGAGTTCGAACAGTGGAAGCAGCAGCAGCTAGCCCAGAAATGATGTCTGTCACGACTTACAGCGGCCGCGGCTGGCATCGCCCATCTCTCGAGGCCGAATTTCCCGAGGTGAATTTATGTCCGCTCCTGTAGCCCACGCGCACCACGCGCCCGAGGGCTTCATCAGAAAATACATCTTCAGCGTCGATCACAAAGTGATCGGGATCCAGTATTACTTCCTGGGTCTGTTTTCGGTGTTTGTGGGTCTCTTTCTATCGCTGCTGATGCGGTACCACATGGTCAATCCGTCCGCCAAGGTTGCCTGGTTCGAAAAGCTCTGGCACACCGGCGCCGCCGGCGGCATCATGACGCCGGAGCTTTACCTCTCGCTCATGACCATGCACGGCACCATCATGGTGTTCTTCGTGCTGACCACGGTGCCCCAGAGCGGATTCGGGAACTATTTCCTGCCGATTCAGATCGGCGCCGAGGACATGGCATTCCCGGTTCTGAACATGATGTCGTTCTGGACCACGTTGCTGTCCTTGGTGGTGATGATGGCGGCGTTCTTCGTTCAGGGCGGCGCGCCCCTGTCGGGCTGGACGGCTTATCCTCCCCTTTCGGGCGCCGGGGTAATCACCGGCCCGGGCGAGGGTCTGGGCCAGACGCTCTGGGTGCTGAGCATCGCGATCTTCTGTGGCGCCTCGCTGATGGGCGCCATCAACTTCATCGCCACCACCGTGGACCTGCGCTGCAAGGGCATGCGGCTGATGCGCATGCCTCTGACCTGCTGGACCTGGCTGGTCACCGCCATTCTGGGCCTGCTCGGCTTCGCCGTGCTGCTTTCCGCCGGCGTGCTGCTGATCCTCGACCGTGAGGTGGGCACCAGTTTCTTCCTACCCACGGGGATGATGATCAGTGACCACATCCTGACCAACCATAAAGGCGGCTCGCCGCTGCTGTGGCAGCACCTGTTCTGGTTCTTCGGCCATCCCGAGGTGTACATCGCGATTCTGCCCGGAATGGGCGTGACTTCGCACCTGCTTTCCACCTTTTCGCGCAAACCGATTTTCGGTTACAAGGCGATGGTGTACGCTATCCTCAGCATCGGCTTCCTGGGCTTCCTGGTCTGGGGCCATCATATGTTCATGAGCGGCATGAATCCCTATTCGGCCATGGCGTTTTCGGTCATGACGATGTGCATCGGGGTGCCTTCAGCCATCAAGACCTTCAACTGGATCGGCACGTTGTGGGGCAGCAAGATCCACTTCGACACCGCCATGATGTTCGCGTTGGGCTTCGTCTCGTTGTTCGTGACCGGCGGAATCAGCGGCATCTTCCTGGGCCAGCCCGCGCTCGATCTCTATTTTCACGACACCTACTTCGTGGTGGGCCACTTCCACATGATCATGGGCGTGGCGGCGATCTTCGGTATGTTCGCGGGCACGTTCTACTGGTTCCCCAAGATGTTCGGCAAGATGATGAACGAGACGCTGGGCAAGATCCATTTCTACGCCACGTTCATCGGCGTTTACTGCATTTTCACCCCGATGCATTACCTCGGAATCGTGGGCAACCCGCGCCGCTATTCGGACTTCAGCAACGTAGATTACCTCGGTCCCATGATCCCCATACACCAGTTCATGACCTATGCCGCTTACTTTACCGCCGCGGTGCAACTCATCTTCGTAGTCAATTTGTTCTGGAGCATGTGGAAAGGCCCCAAGGCGCCCATGAATCCCTGGAATTCCACTTCGCTCGAGTGGAGCATCCCAACGCCGCCGCCGTTCGACAATTTCGGCGGGGTGCACCCGGTGGTCTACCACGGCCCATACGAATTCAGCGTCCCAGGGGCGGAGAAAGACTACATCATGCAGAATGCTCCGCCAACCGAAAGCGCCCATTCCTGAAGCTGCCGCATCCTGTGCCTATGGCTGGGTCTCTCACACACGACATCCTGCAAGGTCCGCCGCCGCCGGTCGATCCGGGTTGGGGCGACGATGGCGGCGGTTCCGATGGCCGCGGCTCCTCGCGGCGTGCTTCGTTCACGGGGCTATATGTTTTGCTGGCCGCCAGCACCATGGTCTTCGCCGCCCTGACCAGCGCTTTAGTGGTGCGCCGCGGACTTTCGGACGATTGGGCCAGCATAGCCAAACCTCAAATCCTTTGGCTCAACACCGCCGTGCTGCTGGCTTCGAGCGCCGCTCTGGAATTAGCGCGGCGCGCTTTGAAAAGCGGCGCGCGTGGCAGATTCAATATCTGGTGGACAGCCGGCACAGGCTTGGGCATTCTTTTCCTGGCCGGACAGTGGGTAGCCTGGCAGCAGTTGCGCAGCGCCGGGGTTTTCATCGCCAGCAATCCGAGCAGTTCGTTTTTTTACGTTTTGACCGCCTCCCACGCGTTTCACCTGTTGGGCGGCCTATCGGCACTGATCTATGTGGACGTGCAGGCGCTGCGTCTCAGCCTGGGGCCGGCTAAACGCACGCGCGTCGATATCAGCGCCGTCTTCTGGCATTTTCTGGATGGGATCTGGTTGTACTTGATGCTTTTATTCTACGTTTGGGGGTAAGGGATGTCGTCCCAAGTCAGCGCCGTTGCTCCTGCCTCGCTCTGGGAAGGTGGGCAGTCGCCGTATAGGACCAATTCGAAGAAGTTCGGGATGTGGCTCTTCATCATTTCGGACTCGCTTACGTTTTCGGCATTGCTGTTTGCCTACACGTATAGCCGCGTAGCCACGCCGGGCTGGCCCACACCGTTCCACTTTTCGCCCAGCATCATCTTTTCGAGCATCATGACGTTCTGCCTGCTCACCAGCAGCTTGACCATGGTGATGGCGGTCCACTCCATGAACCAGGGTAATCGCAAGGCGGCGGCAGGTTGGATTCTGGGTACGATGGCGGGTGGCGCGGCCTTTGTCATCCTGCACCTCAACGAGTGGATGAACCTCATCAACAACGAGCACATCACGGCATTCGGCAACGAATTCGGCATACCGTTGTTCGGTGGCACATTCTTTGCGCTGACCGGACTGCACATGACCCACGTGGTGATCGGGCTGATCTACCTCGGCATCATCTGCCAGGCGGTGCTGCGCGGGAAGTTCAAAGCGGAGGACGTAGAAGTCTCCGGCCTGTACTGGCACTTCGTCGACCTGGTGTGGATGTTCATCTTCCCCCTGGTCTACCTGATGTCGGCCAAAATCTGAAAATAGCCCTGAGAGGAATGCCATCATGAGCGCGCATACGGAAGACGCCATACACGAGCACGGCGCATCCATCCCGACGTTTGCCAGGGTCTGGATCACCCTCCTGGTATTGACCGGCGTGGAAGTGTTCCTGGCCTACGAACAGGTGCCCACCTTGATCATGTTGACCGCTCTCCTCGGCCTGTCGGTGATCAAGGCGGCGTTGATTATCGCCTATTTCATGCACCTGAAATTCGAGCGGCTGAGCCTGTTCCTGACTCTGTTCCCGATGATGATTCTTTGCGTCCTGCTGATGCTGATCTTCCTCGGCGACGCCGCCCGGTTGCCTGGCATGAGGCCCGGGGCATGAGACGCCTGCTGCTGGTTCCGGTGCTCTTCACCGCGCTGACGCTTCCCGCCGTCGCCCAGTGCGTCATGTGTTACCGCACCGCGCACGCTCAGAACCAGGCGCGGTCGCGGGTCCTGAATTCCGGCATTTTCATTCTGGGCGCGCCGCCATTCCTGATCCTGGCAGGCTTCATCGGTTACGTTTTCCGGCGCGATCAGTATCGAGACTAGCGGGATTCTCTCACGTCAGCGGTCTCGCCTTTCCGGCAACCTGGACGATCAGGTCCAGCTTCTCGATAACTTCAGGATCGATGCGCTCCCTGGGTACAAACCTGGTAAGCACGTGGTAGTCGGTCTTTTGCATCAGGTTGCGGATTCCCAGCTTCTTGAAGTAGGTCTCAAACAGAGGCGCAAGAAAGTCGTCGCTTGCCTTCACATCCGGACCGAAGGGATCCGGCCGGCCCAATGTCTTCAGTGCGTCAGTCACTTGATTTATGGCTTCCTGCATCGCAGTCCTCTGACGGTCGCGAAGAGTTTCCACAAACAGAGGGCCGGGATCGCCTTCAACATGGTCCGCATAGGCGAGCAGAGTCTCGGGAAAGCAGAGGTAATTCTCGATTTCCCTGCGGCGCCACTTGCTTTCCGAAAGCGGCCCCTGCTCTTTCAAATCTTGCGCGATCGAATCGAACAAGGCCATACCGACTAAGTCCGGCTTGGCCTCTTGTAATCCGAAGAAATGATCCCTGGCCTTGGATGCTTGATTGGCGACGTAATGAACAAAGGGCTGCTCCAGAAGCGCCTTGGCACGATGACCTAACAACTCAGCGAATGCCTGGAGAACCGCCAGATCCGTCGATCCCTCCAGATAGAGTACCCAACCCACCTGCTCCGCCTGATAATACTGCTCAAAGCCAATGGCGCGGAGCGATTTAAGTACCTGGCCGCCACGATCGTCGATTCGATGCGGCTTCCCAACAAATGCGACGACGATGTCGCGTTCGGCAGCCTCGTTGAGGAGCACTTCCGAGTGGCTCGCGGCAATCACCTGGCAGCCCTGGGCTTCGGCGGTCTCGGTCAACAATTGATAGATCTTCCGCTGCCGCAGGATTTCGAGATGAGCATCGGGTTCGTCGAGCAGCAGGACGGACTTTGGATGCGTGTAAAGATGAGCCAACAGCAGTAGAGTCTGCTGGAGTCCTCTTCCCGAGGAGACCAGGTCCAGTTCCGTTTCCCCTTCGAGATAAGACATGGTGATCTGTCCGCGTTCCTTGATAAACTCCGGCGGGTTCAGAGTCACTCCGAAGAGCTTCCTGATCTGGAAAACCAACTCCTTCCAGTTGGCCGGATCCGGGCCCGAATGGATCGCAAAGCAGAGGTTTCGGAGGACTTCCGCCGTACGCCCTTCGCCGATTCGTACGTTGATGGCGCCGTCCTGCAAGCGGTCTTCCGTTGCCGCCATTCCGGACATTGGGGGCAGGAAGGCAACACTGACGCGAGCGGCCAGAGCCGGGACCGGCATGCGTGCCGGTTGAGGATCTTCGTTCGTCCGTAATGGGCGGCAATAGAACGATTCCTGATTCGCGTAGTCGAACTCGAAGCCACAATCCCAGGATGTGCCATCCGTTACTCCCGAAACCACGATATCGATGCGTATGTTTTTGGTCTCCTGGTCCCGCCGGCTTCCTGGCTCACCAGCAGGTTTTCCGTTCCCCCGTTGGATCGCCCGGACGTGCAGGTCCCGCCAAAGCAGATTGGCAACTGGCACGGGTACCGCAATCAGATCACGCCGATTGATGGTGACACCGGGCCGCTTCTCGGGCGCGTCTTTTGCCGAACGTTTCTCCAGCCATTTGCGCAAACCGGTTTCCCACAATGCCAGTGCCTGGAGGGCCGTGGTTCTGCCTGAGTTATTCGGGCCGACGAAAACCACGGTCTGGCTCAGTTCGATTTCCACGTTGTCGAGGCGTTTGAAATTCTTGACTCTCAAACTGGTAAGCACGTTGATCTTCGACCCTATGGCAAATCGCCGAAGTCGTAATATTTGTGTGTCACTCCCGCCGGGCTCACGGTCACGATTCGTATCCCGGATTTTGCGCCCTCCAGGGGCTTGCCCACCGGACCCGAGGTCACCATGTCGAGTTCGCCGTCGCGCCCTTCCTCGTTGCGATGATAGTGGCCGGCGAAGACCTGCTTCACGCCATACTCATGCAGCAGTTTCAAGTACCGCAGACGGACCTCGCGCGGAATGTTGAAGTACTGGTCGGCTTCGCCGGGGTCCTTCAGGAAGAAGGGAATGTGCTGGAACACGATGAGGTGCTTCACGCCTTCTTGCTTCGCCTTGGCCAACTCAGCACTCAACCATGCCTCCATCCTGGCGGCCTCCTCCGGCACCTTCTCCGCTCCCTTCTCCAGGTTGGAGTTCAGCACAAACCCGGCGATGTCGCCCGCGCGGAACGTGTAGTAGTCCGGCCCGAATCGTTCGCGATATTGTGCCAGTGAGTCAGGCGTCGGCTCGTTGCCCACGTCGTGGTTGCCCGGCAGGCTGAACAGGCGGATCTTTGGATCCAGTTTCGCCGCGATGCGTTTATACTCGGCCGCCTGCCGCGCATCGCCCGAATCGTTGATCAGGTCCCCGGTGATCGCCACGAAAGCGGGCTTCAACCGGTTGGCCGTTGCCACCGCGAATTCGAAGTTGGCGGTCTCCTGCTCGAATCCCTGGTTCGCGGTGTACATGCCGAACTGCGGGTCCGACATCTGAATGAAGACTTGGCCGGCGAGCGTTCCCGCAAACGCTACGCCGCATGCCAGCGTGAGCATCTTCATGGCTTCAGGTTGTACCCCTCTCCCAGCGGACCGGCGCCCGCCAGGTGTTTCCGGGCGCGCACCAACTCCGCAATCTGGCGCACGTGCCCTAGATCGTGCATGGCCCACTCGTGCAGCATGTTGGCCAAGGTGATTGGCCCCGCGGCCATGTGCAGGGCTACGCGGTCCCCCGCGCCCACGGGCAGTTCGCGCAGGAATTCCACGTTGGATTCGCGCTGCTCCTCGAAATGGTCGAATTCGTCTTCGGGATCGGCGTTGCGGTAGATCTCCAGGTGCAACTGCGCATCATCGGGTTCGAACTCGGGCCGTTCTTCGGCCATGAACCGGTCCAGCCGCGCGCGGTAGCAGTGGCCCTCCGTGTGCGACAGATGCGCCAGTACTTCGCCCACGGAAAACCGGCCGGGCGCGGGCTTCCATCGCGCGTCTTCCGCGGAGAGTTCCGCCATCAGGCCGCGCAGAATTCCGGGCGTAGCCTCGAGCAGGTCGAGGCAAGGGAGTCCATTGTCGGTCATGCGTTCATCCTACAATGTTCTTACCGCGTGGCACAGTGCGGCTTTCGCCCGAAGCGATCAGCGGTCAGCCATCAGCGGCCAGCTCTTTTCAGCCGCGCAACCTTGGTAGCGACCCGGCATGCAACGCCGGGCGGCGAGCTGCCTGTACAGGCATTCCCGCCAGTGTTGGTTTGCGTGAGCCGCGCTCGCGCTAATCGAGGCGGCGACACTTCTCGAGACTCTAGGGTGCGCGAGGCGCTGGCGGCATGCCGCGGCGCCTTCCGGCACGAAGGCCGGTGGCTCAGTGCCGATCATAACTGCCGGATGACGGCCTCCGTGAATTCCGTGGTCGAAGCCGTGCCGCCTACGTCTCCCGTCAGGTGGCTGCCCCCGGCGTAGACCTCGTAGATCGCCCGGTGCAGCCGTGCGCTGGCGTTGCGCTCGCCGATGTGCGCCAGCATCAGCACCGCGGATTGCATCAAGGCGGTCGGATTGGCCAGTCCCTTGCCGGCGATATCGGGCGCAGTGCCGTGCACGGCTTCGAAGATGGCGTGGTGATCGCCGATGTTGGCGCCGGGCACGATGCCCAGGCCGCCCACCAGGCCGGCGGTCAAATCGGAGATGATGTCCCCATACAGGTTCGGCAGCACCAGCACGTCGAACGTTTCGGGGCGCATCACCAGCTGCATACAGGCGTTGTCCACGATCATCTCGTGGTACTGGATCTCCGGATCATGCGAGGCCGTTTCCCGGCAGCACTTCAGGAAGAGTCCGTCGCTCAGCTTCATGATGTTGGCCTTGTGGATGGCCGTGACCTTATGCCGCCCCTCGCGGCGCGCCCACTGAAACGCAGCGGCGGCGATCCGCATGGAGGCGTTTTGCGTGATGATCTTCAGGCTCTCGACCACGCCGGGAACCACCTCGTGCTCCAGGCCCGAGTACAGGTCCTCGGTGTTCTCCCGAAAGATCGCCAGGTCGAGCGCCAGGTCGGAATAGCGCGTCTTGAGCCCGGGCAGCATGCGCACCGGACGGAAGTTGGTGTAGAGCCCGAGCTTCTTTCGAAGGGCTACGTTGATGCTCCGGTGGCCGCCCCCAACCGGTGTCGCCGTCGGACCCTTCAGCGCCACGTGGGTCACTTCCAGCGACGCGTACACGTCGTCGGGAATCAATTGGCCGTACTCGGCCAGCGCCCGCGCGCCTGCATCGACGCGTTCCCATTCGATGTCGGCGCCCGTGGCATCGACGGCGCGTACGGTGGCTTCGGCGACTTCGGGCCCGATCCCGTCGCCGGGAATGAGGGTGATCGGATGAGCCATCACAGCTATTATAAGGTTGAGGCTTGCTATGATCCCCGATTGGGCAGGCGAACGGCGGTACATGGTGGAACGGCAGTTGCGCCGGCGCGGCATTCACGATGAGCGAGTGCTTACCGCCATGCTGGAAATCCCCCGCGAGGAGTTCGTGCCGCCGGAATCGCGCGTGGTGGCTTACATCGACGAACCAGTGCACATTGGCTGCGGGCAGACCATCTCGCAACCCTATATGACGGCGCTGATGGCCGAATGCCTCGAACTCGCTGGAACCGAAACGGTCCTCGAGGTAGGAGCCGGCTGTGGATATCATGCCGCGGTGTTGGGGGCACTGGCGGCGCGCGTGATCTCCGTCGAGATCGTGCCCGGCCTCGCGGAGATGGGGCGGCGCAACCTGCGCCGCACGGGGCGCGATCGCAATGTGGTGGTCATCCAGGCCGACGGCTCGATGGGATACCCTGAATGCGCGCCTTACGATGCGATTTCCGTGGCGGCCGGGGCGCCCGATGTGCCCGCGGCGCTGCTGGAACAGCTCAATGATCCCGGACTGCTGGTGATCCCCGTGGGCGGTCGTGACGATCAGGAACTGCGCGTGATCTCTAAGCGGGACGGACGGACGGAGCAGCGCGTGGCGACGCTGTGCCGCTTCGTGCCCCTCCGCGGCGGCGAGGGCTGGCGATAGATGCGGCTCCGCACGGCGCAGGACCGGCTCAAGGTGGAACACAGCATTATCGATGGAGTGCGCGCGATTCTGGTCGAACTGCTAGCGGAGAATCCCGCCATCCGCTCGGTGATTCCCGGCGTCATCCGCCCGGTCCGCAATGCCCGCGGGAGGGTGAAGGTACGGGTCACGGTTCCCACGCAGAATGGTTGGAAAGCCATCGCCCTGAGCGCCGGAGCGCGTCAGGAGCTGTTCGTCAGCACGGACATGAAGCAGGTCGAGTTGGAGGCCGCGCTCAAGAAGGCCGGTGCGGTGGTGGAGTAACACACAGCCGCGGCGGTACGATCTGGAGACCGCCCCAGGCCCCTGGAGGACGCATGAACATCCGGACGGTTACAGTCGAGTTTCTCCGTGCCGGCCCACGGCACAACCAGCTCCTCTCGCCGCTGACGCAATATCTGGCCGTGTGCGGGGATTCGCCCGCGGGTGTCGTGACCCTGCCTTTACGAACATGCCGAGTTCGAACGCCGCCGCGAAGAACTGCGTTATACCGTCTCTTCCGAGGCCGAATCCGAACGGCTTCGAGGCATTCTCGATCAAACCGGGAAGGAAATGGCCGGCATCTTATCGTCGGTGCCCGGCCTCCCTGGCGTGATCAGCGGCCGGACCGAGTCATCGGAGATTTTGAACGTGCGGCTGGTGCTTTCCGCGTCGGAACTGGCGCTGCTACCGTTCGAATTGTCGAAGATTCCGGTTGGGGGCGGCGCCCCTCCCGACAATTGGCTGCTGTTGCAGGCGAATGCGCCGGTCTGCACGACGCGGCACAATCGATCGGTCCGGTTAGAGGGAGTGCGCTGGCCCACGCGCCCTCGGATCCTGTTCGCGTACGGAGATGATGTGCCCTTCGAAGCACATCACCAGGCGTTATTGGAGGCTCTGGAGCCGTGGACGGGCCTGGGCGGGCCTCCCGGCGAGTGGTTGACGGTGGTGGCGGATGCGACACTGCCGAAACTAATTGAGGCGTCGAGGAGCGCGGAGTTTACACACGTGCACATACTCGCGCACGGAGCTCCCTACGGCGCGGCTGCGTTCGGGGTCAGCCTCAACGACAGCGTGGTTACGGGACGCGAATTGGCGGCGGCTCTTTTCGACGTGAATGCCAGGCGCATTCACCGTCCCACGGTCGTCACCCTCGCCACCTGCGATAGCGGCGGGCAAGGCTCGGTCGTCAACGCGCCGGACGTAAGCGTTGCCCACGACCTGCACGAGGCGGGCATTCCGCTTGTCGTCGCGTCTCAGTTCCCACTGAGCACCGAGGGATCCGTGCCGTTCGTCAAGATTTTCTACTCGGACCAGTTGTGGGGTGTCCATCCGCTGCTGTCGCTCTACCGTGTGCGCTTGATGCTGCACGCCTTGAACGCATCGCGGTTTCACGATTGGGCCAGCCTGGTGATCTATGAAGCGCTGCCCGCCAATCTGAACGAGCAGTTGTATGACGTGCGCTATGCCCAGACTCGGGCCGTCTTGGAACGCGCGTTGACGGTCATGGAGAATGCCGCTGACGATCCGGCGTCTTTGCCAACCGCGGCCCAGCACGACTCTTTCGTGGCCGCGGTAAACAAGGCACACGCGGAACTGCCGGATGAGGGTCCGTACGCGGCCGAGTGTGTTGGGCTGCGCGCCGCCAGTTGGAAGCGGCTCGCTCAAGTGGAGTACACGCTGGCCCGGAACTCGACGGGTGCGGAACGCGGGGAGCACGCGGAATCCTGCTATCTGAATTTGCAACGGGCGCTTGCCGAGTATCGCGCCGCGGCCACCGCATTCCTGGTAAACGTCAATGAACCGGTGCACCGCAAGGCGACGCTGCACTGGCTGCTGGGCCAGGTGCTCTCGCTCGATGCCGTCCTGGGGCGGAGTTTCAATCTCGAGTACTGGACGATTGCCAGTTTCTCCGCCGCCGCGGAACTCGAGAGTCCCGCGGCAAGTGCTGTGGTGTGGGGTCACGGAACGCTCGCCGAATTGAAGCTTCTTCGCCTGGTGGATCCTTCGCTGACCGAGGATCGAGTGGCTGCGTTCGGCGCCGAAGCGCTCGAACACGCGTCGCAGCTCGTAGACCGGAACGGTCTGGTGTCGGAACCGGTCTTTTCCACCCGCCGGCAATTTGCGCGTTACATCGATTGGTGGTCCCAGGACGACTTCATCGGGATGCTGGCGCCATTCCGCGCGGGAGCGAAAGACGTCTGGCGGCGTGAGAACGGACTGATCGACACCGCGAAACGGGTTCTCGACATACTCGGCGCCGGCCAGGTACGCGAAAAGCGCCGGCGTCCCGCGCCGCTCCGGACACAGCCGGCGCCGGCTCGGCCCGCTCCGAAGGCGCCGCCCGAGCCACCTTCCACCCCCCAGCCCGGCCCCATAGTCCTCGGCGACCGTTCCACTCGCCCGGCCGGCACGATATTCCAGATCGAGATGGTCCCCGCCAATAACGGCGACTGCCTGTGGATTGAGTACGGAGACCCGGCGGCGCCCGACCGCATCCTGATCGACTGCGGGGCCGAGTCAGCCGCCAAACTACTCAACGCGCGGGTTGCCGGGCTGCAGGCGGCCGGCAAGATCGACGCCTTCGAGCTGTTCATCCTGACCCACATCGATGCCGACCACATCAGCGGTGTGCTGCCCTTCTTTTCGAACCGCGGTTCCTTGAATTTCGGGCAAGTGTGGTTCAATGCCGAGCCGCAACTGCCGCCGGCCGTGCTCGGTGTCATGCAGGGCGAGAAGTTCGCCGACATTCTGAACTCGGATCCTGGGCTGCGGGCGGCCTGGAACAAGAGCGCTGGCGAGACGGGGAAAGCGCCCGCTCCCATCGTTCGGCCCGACGAGGGGCCGCTGCCCTCGTACACGCTGCCGGGCGGTATGCAGCTCACGATTCTTTCGCCCGGCAACGCTCAGCTAAAGGACCTGGCGGCCGTATGGCGGAAAGAGCTGCGGCGCTTCAAGCAGGGCAAAAGCCACGAGTTGCTGGCCGGTAAACCGAAGCCGCTGCCGGTGCGCGACCCCGGCGCGCTGGACGTGGAGGCGCTCTCCCGATCGAAGGAGAAACCGGACCCGAGCCCCGCCAACGGCAGCAGCATTGCCGTGCTGGCCGAGTTCGATGGACGAGCCGCGCTGCTCACCGGCGACGCGCACGCCGAGGTGATGGCGGCATCCATCAGGCGTCTGCTCGAGCAGCGGGGCGGCGCCGCCCGCCTCCGCCTGAACGCCATGAAATTGTCGCATCACGGGAGCGCGAACGCGTTGACCAAGGAATTGCTCGATCTGATCGACTGTCCGCAGTACCTGATTTCGACGGACGGCTCCAAGTTCTATCACCCGGATCGCGAAGCCGTGGCCCGGGTCATTTTTTACGGCGGGAGAGACGCAAAGCTCGTCTTCAACTATCGCAGCGAGATGAACGGATTCTGGGGCGAAGAGGTTCTACGCGGCAAATACGGCTATCGGACCGAATACCCGGATGAAGGCGCAGCGGGTGGCGGAAAGCGCGTCTCCCTGTAACGCGTCGCGCCTCGCAACCACTGGCTGGAAATTCCCGAAATTTCCTTGAACATTTTTGTCACTTTTGTTTTATCCTGGCTTTAAAGACGCCGGGCGTAGTGGCGGATGATAGGAGAATCGAGCAGTGGAGAAAGCCATTGCATTTTGCGGTAATGCGCTCACCGATAGCGACATGAATCTGGTTCGCCAGATCATCACGGAATTCCCCAGCCTCACCCAGACCGAACTGGCCGGCACCATCTGCGAGCTGCTGGATTGGCGCCGGCCCAACGGCAAACTGAAAACCATGGAGGCCCTTGACTGGCTCCAAAAATGGCAGGAGCGCGACCGTCTTCCCGCCCTGCCGGAGTTGAAGGCCGGCAATAACAAGCGCCCGCATCCTTTGTTGGAAGCCAGCCGGGAGGCCGATCCGCAGCCGCCCATGCGCGGGCGGTTGGCCGATTATCAGCCGCTCGAGGTGCAGTTGGTGGAGGGCTCCCAGGATCGCCGCCTGTTTCAGGAATATCTCCAGCGCTATCATCCCCTGGGCTACAAGGTTCCTTACGGTTCGCAACTGCGGTATCTGGTGCGCAGCCCCCATCCGCCGCGGCCGGTGATGGCCTGCCTGCTGTTCACCAGCGCCGCGTGGAGGATGGCGCCGCGCGATGCCTGGATCGGCTGGGACGACCAGGCGCGCGTGGCCAACCTGCCCCGTGTGGTCAACAACGGCCGCTATCTGGTGCTGCCGTGGGTCGAAGTGCCGCACCTGGCGAGCCATATTCTTGCCTTGGCCGCCCGCCAACTGCCCGCCGATTGGCTGGCTGCCTACGGAGCGCGCCCCGTGCTGCTGGAAACCCTGGTGGACCGGCCTTACACCGGCACCTGCTACCTCGCCGCTAACTGGACCTGTGTCGGCCAAACCCAAGGCCGCGGCCGGATGGATCGCTACAATACCATCAAGGGCAGCCACAAAGACATTCTGCTGCTTCCGCTGGAGAGGCGCTGGCGCGAACACTTGTGCCAGGTCCCGGCGAAGGAGCCCGTAAGGCCGGTAGAACCCGAAGAGCCGCCGACCGAGCGGCAAGAGGCCGCCAAACCGCGAATCGGAGCATACGCAGCTCTGGTCGAAAGCCGCGCCTTGCCCGTCAGGCCGCCGCTTCGCAGCAGCTCGGCCACTACGTGACCCTCCCTCACGCTCAGCCATCCCGGAATCTCCCAACGCTCAACCCACCCGCGCGAGCCGGCGAATTGCCAGAGCGGCGAAAACCACGGTGATATTGGGCATGCCGGTGCGTCCGCAGCGGCGGCGTCAGGGCAGGGAACTGCGTCCGCCCTTGCTCCGGTGACGGAGTGCCGGTTCCAAGATGTCAAAATCTGCTGCTGGCCAACGATTTGAAACGGATCAAGCCCAATGATCACATGGAACTGTCACAGCGCGCGACGGAGTTTGAAGCGCATGCTGACCGTTGATTCAAAAGCTGAAGCTCCCGTCCTCAAGATTTCAAGTATCCTTGGCTTGTTCAGGGTACTCTCATAAAGTGGCGTCGTCTCCGTTCTTGTTTGAAAACGCGGACCTGGAACGCCGGGCACTACCGGTCTTGCGCCGCCTCCCGGCCCTCTGGGGCGCCCCAATCCGCCTCCACACGGCCCACGACCTGCGCGACGCCCGCGGGCCGGCTCACGGCGGCGCCTTCCTCCGCGAGCGCCGGATTGCGTTCAGTTGCTCCGTGCGGGAATTCCCCAGGATTCTCGTTCACGAACTGGCTCATTTCGCGTGGCTGCGTCTGGGCAACCCCGCGCGCCACTCCTGGGAAAATCTGCTGCGGGCGGAACTGCGGGCCCACGCCGGCGGGGAACTGGGATGGTCGTCGGAATGGCGAAAAGGCGAGCTTACGGCATCGCAGGTTCGGGCGCGCCGCCGGCGGTGGCGCGAATACTGCTGCGAGAGCTTCTGCGATACGGCTGCCTGGATGTACTCCGGGGCACGCCGCCACCCCGAGTTCACGCTCGCCCAGGCTTTCCGGCAATCCCGCCAGGCCTGGTTTAAAAAAGCCTGGTCTGCGGAGACTGTTGAAGCCAAACGATTGTCGATATAATCAAAAGAGATAGGTCTGCCCCTGGAGAGCCCAAAGGAGGAACCGTGGAATCATCGAAGAGTTGTAGCGGTTGTGGGCAGACGGTTTCCTTGACAGCCGGCCCGTGCGATACCTGTCCGCACTGCGGCGCTAGCTGGCCGGAAGAACCTGAGAGGATGAAGGGGTCCAGGTTGACGAGACCGTCAAATTCGAGTTTGCTGGGCGTGGTTGCTCTCCTGGTTGCCGTAGGAGGTCTCTACCAGTACAGCACGTCGCGAGGCCGTTCCAGGTCCGTGCGCGCCGCCAGCGTAAAGCCAGCCGGCGAGCGCAAGAACGCTCCTGAATTCACGTTGAAAGACGGCGATGGCAAGGTGGTCCACCTGGCCGATTACCGCGGCAAGGTGGTTTTGCTGGATTTCTTCGCCACCTGGTGCGGCCCCTGCAAGATCGAGATCCCCTGGTTCACGGAGATGGAGCGGAAGAACAAGGACAAGGGCTTCGCTGTTCTAGGCGTTTCCATGGACGACGAAGGCTGGGAGGTGGTCAAGCCCTTCCTGGCTGAGTTGGGGGTGAACTACCGGGTGGTGATCGGCAACGATTCCACGGCTCAGCTCTATGGCGGCGTCGATGCGCTGCCCACGACCTTCCTGATCGACCAATCGGGAAAAATCGCCGCGATCCACGTAGGGCTCGCGAGCAAGAAAGATTTCGAAGATGGCATTCAACAGCTCCTCGAAGCTCCCTCTCCTCTTACTTCTGGTGGTGGCCCCGTGCCTGCCCTCGCTGTTCGCCCAGAGTAGCGCCGCCGGATATCTGGCGGTCGGCGAACCGGCGAAGGTGGCCGGCACGCGCAATGCCGCGGTCCAGGCGAAGATTCCGGTGACGGTGAGAGTGGGCTATCACGTCAACAGCAACACCCCCAGCGACGATTATCTGATCCCGCTGAAGCTGACGTGGAGCTCAACCGGCGCGCTGGAAGGCGGAGCCATCACCTACCCCAAGCCGTCCTTGGAGAAGTACGAGTTCTCCGAAAAGCCGCTATCGGTCTACACCGGCAACTTCGACCTGGTGGCGAATTTCAAGGTGGCCGCCAATGCACCGGCTGGACCCGGCGTGGCGGTGGGCAAGCTGAAGTACCAGGCATGCAGTAACAAGGCCTGCTATGCGCCGAAGACGGTCGAAGTCTCGGTTCCCTACCAGGTTCAGTAGGGGTCATTAGAGCGCGGAAGCCAAGCAGAAAACTCTCGGCTTGTCACGCAAACAGGAGCCCACCTTTGGGCCCAGGAATTGCCTGCTCGGGTTCCCAAGCAGTCTTCCTGGCGAGTCGACCTCGGCCGCACAGCCCGCCAAATCCAGCACTTCGCCGATGAACGCTTCATCCTCGCTACGGCTTCGCCCTGAATTCGTTCCGCGAAGCCAAGGCGCAGTGACACCCAACTTCTTTCCGAATGGCTCGGAGTCTCGGTGCTGCGCTGGGCGGCGTATCCCGGGCTGATCCTTCGCTGTGACTCGCCGAGTCACAGTTCGCTCTATCCGGCGCGCACGGCCGATGGCGCGGCTGATTGTTCTCGCCAGTTATGCCGGTGATCAATGCCGTTGTCTGGGTGGTTTGAATGTGCTCTAATCGTCGGGAGTATGAAGGGCCGGCAAGATTACGGGAGAGAAAGCCATGGCGAACCCAATGCAGATTTTCATCGGCAGCTCTCAGGAAGCACAGTGGGAGTTGGAACTCATTGAGGGCGTTATCAGAGAAGCTAGCATGGAGCCAGTCCGCTGGAAGGATGCCTTCCCGGTGTCCAAGATGCTGCTGGAGACAATCGAGAGGCTGCCAATCGATTTCCATGGGGCCGTGCTTCTAGCTACTCCGGATACATCTTTCAGCAGGGGGCAAGAGACCTCCTGGGATCCTGTATCCAACATTTCTTTTGAGTTTGGATACCTGGTGGCGAGGTTGACTCGCACCAGAGTAGCAATCTGTAAGTTCGGTAAGGCGACGCTGCCATCAGATCTCGGCGGCCTCAAGTCTGTCGACTTTAAGGAATATGATTACGAAAACAAGCCAACGGAATTACCAAAGGAACCCGCGGATGAACTCCGGGGGTGGCTTGAAAACATCCCGCTCCTTGCCGAACGGATTTCGCCAGTTCACCAGGTTCACGGTTATTCCGGCACATGGAATGTGGAAAGCAACTTCTCCTTGTGGCGAGGAAAGTCCATCCAGTCGGACGACAAAGTATACTTCGAGGGCAAGGCGTTCCTTGTACTGCAGAACGACGGGGAACGGGGATCGGGAATCCAGGTCGGCAAATTGTATGTCCGTATTGGAGAGTACATGGCGACGCACGAAATCCTGAACGAGATCATCGCTGCCTCCGTCGATGCCACAGGAACACTCAAAATGCTAGTAAAGGTTGTGCGTCGCGAAGGTCCCAAAGACGTGCGCGGTAAGCTCGATGAGACAGAATATCCCGCAGCTCTGCCGAATAAAGAATTCTCTGTAGAGGTTCACCCTGAGCCCGGCAAGCCGGAAGGGCTTACCGGCACTCACTCATACAAGACCGCGACTAAGATATATCAACAGGCCGTGGAGCACTGGGAGTATGTTCACCTTATAGGTTCGTCCTGTTTGTGACCCGAGAACTGCGTCGCATGATGCAGCAAGTTGGGGAGCGCTCTTAGGCGAACCGGTATTGTGCTGTCTCTGGGATCTAGGCCGCCCGTGGCCGGGCGCGCCTAGGAGAATCTGCGCTCGCCAGGCCTTGCCCCCTGAGAACCGGGTGACCGTCTTCTGGAACAGCCTTTCTACTCCTTCAAAAACTGCCCGATCGCGCGCGTGGCCTGACGAATCCGCTGGTCGTTCTCCACCAGCGCGAAGCGCACATGGCCTTCGCCCATCGGCCCGAACCCGATACCTGGCGAAACTGCCACCAGCGCTTTCTCCAGCAGCAGCTTGGAAAATTCCAACGATCCGACGGCGCGGTACCGCTCGGGTACCGGCGCCCACACAAACATGGAGCCAGTGGGCTTTGCCACCGGCCACCCGGCGCGCTTCAGGCCCGTCACCAACACGTCGCGGCGCTTTTGATAAATGGCGCAAATCTTTTTGGTGTCCTCTTCGCACTCGCGCAGCGCGATGATCGACGCAATCTGCACCGGCTGGAACACGCCGTAGTCCAGATAGCTCTTGATGCGCGCCAGAGCGCCGATCATCTTCGGATTGCCCAGGCAGAAGCCCACGCGCCAGCCCGCCATGTTGTAGCTCTTCGAAAGCGAGAAGATCTCTACCGCCACTTCTTTGGCGCCCGGCACCTGCAGGATGCTTGGCGGCTTGTAGCCATCGAAGCCCAGGTCGGCGTACGCGAAGTCGTGGACCACCAGGGTACCGTGCGCGCGCGCCAGGCTGACGATCTCGCGGAAGAAATCCAGGTCCACGCAAGTCGTGGTTGGGTTGTGAGGAAAGGAAATCAGCAGCAGTTTGGGCTTGCGGTCGGCCGTGCGGTACAAATCATGCAAGCGGTTGAGGAAGGTGGCCGCGTCGGGCATGGGGAGCATGCACGCGCATCCTTCGGCCATCAACACGCCATATTGGTGGATGGGGTATGCCGGATTGGGCGACACCACCGTGTCGCCGGGGCCCACCACGGCGAACAGCAGGTGAGCCAGCGCGTCCTTGGCGCCGATGGTGACGATGGCTTCCGTATCCGGATCCAGATCGACGTCGTAGTTGGCCTTGTACCGGCGGGTGATTTCCTCGCGCAGTCTGGGGATGCCCCGCGATTGCGAATACCGGTGGTTGCGAGGGTTGCGCGCCGCCTCGATCAGCTTGCTGACGATCGCCCGAGGGGTTGCGCCGTCGGGGTTCCCCATCCCCAGATCGATGACGTCGATCTGTGCTGCCCGCGCCTTCGCGCGCATCTCGTTGATGACGGCAAACACATAGGGAGGCAGCTTCTGAATCCTGTAAAACTCTTCGGAATTTTCGGGCATTGACTCTATTTTACGACGCGCAATTCGCCGGGGCCTTAATCCGGAATGAGCGGGCAAAGTCTGCCACGGGATATAATCGTGCCAACCCCAGCCAGAGCCGGCATGTAGGAGTTCGGGCTACGCCCTTTGAAAAGAGGGCCCACGGGGAACGTAATCGAATTTCTCCGCGGCCGGGCGAAGGTCCCCGCATACGTCGATAAAGGAATGGTCGCCGTGCCATTCCGTGATCCTGGTTAAGGGCCAGTTAGAAAGGAGCAAGGCATATGGCTTCGAAGCAGAGTTTGTTTGGGAGGCGTTCGTTTCTGAAGAAGGGAGGCATGGCTGCAGGACTTGGCCTCTTGGCGGACTTGGAGGCCTATCCCCAGAATGTCAACCGGAATTCGAAGCCGTCGGATTTGAAAATCACCGACATGCGCATCGCCGTCTTGAGTCAGAACCGGGGTGCCGGAGGCGGGGGCAGGGGTGGCGGCAGGGGAGCGCCGGTTACGACACCCGGCGGGCAGGCTTACCCCGGGGCGGCACCGGGCAGGGGGGTGCGGGTATGGGCCAGATCCTTGTCCGAATCGATACGAATCAGGGGATCTCCGGTTACGGTGAATTGTATAACGGCGGCGTGCCTCCATACGCTCTGATCCTGAAGAGCCGGATCCTCGGCGAGAATCCTTGCAATGTCGAGAAGATCTTCCGCCGGATCAAACAGTTTGGCGGGCAGGCGCGGCAAGGAGGTGGCGTCACCGCGGTGGAGCAGGCGTGCTGGGATATCGCTGGTCAAGCGTATGGCGTGCCGGTTCATCAAATGCTCGGCGGGAAATACCGTGACAAGGTCCGCATGTACAGCGAGACTCCGGTGCGTTCGGACGACCCGAAGGAGATCGGTAAAGACCTCAGGCTGCGCGCCCAAGCAGGGTTTACCATGCTCAAAACGGACTTGGGCTGCGAGGCGATTCTCCGAGGCAAGCCGGGCACTTTCCAGGCGCCGGCAGACGGGCCCTGGGGAGGGGGCGACACAGTTGAGAACTACATGACGGCCTACGAGCTTTCCGCAAAAGGGTGTGAACTCGTGGCCGACTATGTCGGTCAGGTTCGTGAGGCCCTGGGTATGGACATTCCTCTGGCGTTCGACCATTTTGGACACCTCGGAGTGAACAGCCTCATCAAACTGGGAAAGGCGCTCCAGAAGTACAATCCGGCCTGGTTAGAGGATATGGTTCCGTGGTACCGCACGGAGGAGTGGAAGATCATCACCGACGCGCTCGACGTGCCGACCTTGACCGGCGAAGACGTCTACCTGGCGGAATCGTTTGAAAAGCTCTGCCAGGCGCGCGCCGTTGATTATATCCACCCGGATCCCGCGGTGACGGGAGGCTGTCTCGAACTGAAGAAGATGGGCGACCTGGCGCAGAGATATTCCATCGGGATGATGGTCCACTGCGCGTCTACTCCGATCGGCTACATGGCCGGCGTGCACGCCATAGCTGCCACCGAGAATTTCATCGCCTACGAATGGCACCAGCCGGAGATGCCATGGTACAAAGACATCACCGACGTATGGCCCCTGGTGCAAAACGGTTACATCCCAGTTCCGATGGGGCCCGGCATGGGCATCAAGGTCAATGAGGAGGCGATACGCCCCCTGTGCAGGCAGGGTGAATTCTTCACCGATCCTACGACTCAGTGGGATCGCCAACTCGGCCACGACCGCATCTGGAGCTGATCGGGCTTTAGAAACTAAGGCGCTCCGTGTCGAGTTGCGGTGCGGAGCGCTTGCTTGAGTAGGTACAAACAAGGCGCTTGCTGGGGGATCCCGCTGCCGTCGCAGCCGACTCCCCGCCAGCATGACCAGGCATCGTTCCCCACCGCCGCTCTGTGAGGGATATCCAGACAAAGCAATCTGATTATCCGTCACGCCCACCTGGCCTTCGCGCGCAACTCCTTTCCTTTCTGCATGGCCCTCTCCTTGCATTTGTCAGTCGCGAAGGAGAATTTCCACCGATGAGCGATCCATCCACTTTCTGGTTGACCGCCACCAACATTGGCCTGGGCCTGGTCGTTGTGATTTGCTGCGGCGCCGTGGCTTTCGGCATGATGCAAGAACTGGCCGCGAGGCGCAGGAAACGCGCGGAAATGAACGCACTCGACCGCGAACTGGCTGGCCTCACGGCCGGGTTCCAGGACGGGCACGCGTTCCACATCCCCGGGCTCGGCGTCACCATGGCCGATGGCGGCGAACAATTGGGCAAGAAAGACGAGCGGTAACTGCCATGACCTGCCCCTTCCTGCGCGAAGCTCAGGTCAAATACTGCCAGACGGCTTCGCTCCGCAAGCTGATTCCGCTGGCACAGTCCGGCCGGGCGGACGAGAAGTGCGTGTCCGCGCAACACACCACCTGCCCGGTCTTCCGTACCCAGACGGCGCTCCACGAACCGGACACCGCCGGCGCTTGCCCGTACCTGCGCGAATCGCTGATGCAGTACTGCGGCGCGGCGCCCGTCGCCAAGTTGGTCCCTTACAGCGAGTCGCTGCTCTCGCGCTGTGGGAACGATAGCTTCCGCTATTGCGAGCTCTACCTTGGCATGGCGCACCCCGGCGAGCCGGCCGGTGACGCCAGTGGCCTGCCGCTTCCCGATTGGCTGCAATATTCGGCCAACCACATGTGGCTCGACGTGACCGGCGACGGCGCCTGCCACGCCGGGATCGACGCCTTTCTAAGCCGCATGTTGGGCAAGGTCGACCGCATCAGCTACGTCTGGCTCAAAGGCAACCACCGGCCTATCGCGGTGCTGACCGTCGCCGGCACCGACCTGGAAGTGGTGTTCCCGAGGCCGTTCCTGATTACCAACTGCAACCTCTATCTGCGCGCCGACCCCTCGCGGCTTACCAGTGCGCCTTACACCGGCGGTTGGTTGTTCGAGGGCGTTCCGTTGCCCGAGACCAGCGCCGGTTTGATGCCGGCCGGCGAGGCGCGCCAATGGATGGAGCGGGAAGAGCGGCAGATCAACGAATTTCTGCAACGGCAAACCAGCCCGGGCCTCGCTGCCGATGGCGGCAGCTTCGCGTCCGGAGTGGCGAGGGCCCTGGACCGCGATCAGCGACTGGCCCTATTCCACGAATTCATCTCGCCCTACGCGAGTGCACGGAGCGAACCTTGAAACATCGCGCCAAAATCGCTTTTCTGGCCGGACTGCTGACCGCCCTGGGCGCGGGCTGGGCCGGCTTTCCCCTGGCCATCTATCGGAGCCGGCCGCAGCCGGTGGACTTCAGTCACAAGATCCACGCCGACAAGGCCGGTTCCAAGTGTGACGATTGCCATGCCTTCCGCGCGGACGGGAGCTTTGCCGGCATTCCCACGCTCGACAAATGCGCCGGCTGCCATGCCGCTGCCATGGGCACGACCGTCGCCGAGAAGACCTTCATCGACAACTATGTGACGCCGCAACGCGAACCGCAGTGGGCCGTCTACGCCCGCCAACCGGAGAACGTCTCCTTCTTGCACTCCACGCACGTGACTCGCGGCAAATTGAAGTGTGAAGCCTGCCACGCCGCCCAAGGCAGCGCCGATATGCCGCGGGTCTATCAGGAGGACCGCATCAGCGGCTACTCGCGCGACATCTGGCGCGGCAAAAGGATGACCGACTGTGTCGACTGCCACCAGCGGCAGGGCCTCGAACACAGTTGCCTGGATTGCCACAAATGAAATCGACACGCAGAGATCTGTTCCTTTTCGCGGGCGGCTCGGCCGCGGGCGCCCTGCTGACGCCGGCTCCCTGGCGGTTGATCACCGATACGGCCCTTTGGTCGGAGAACTGGCCCGGCGTTCCGGCGCCGCCGCGCGGCGAAATCCGTACGCGCTTCACCAACTGTTCGCTGTGCCGCGCCGGTTGCGGCGTACGCGCGCGCTGCGTGGGGGACCAGCCTGTGCAATTGACCGGCGTGGCGTCGCATCCCCTGAGCCGGGGCGTGCTGTGCCCGTTTGGATTGACGGCACACCATCTGCCGTATCATCCAGCCAGATTGAAGCAGGGTCCACACGAACGGGCGCTAGCGGCGGTCTCGGCGGCGATCGGCTCCGGGGACCGCGTTGCCGTGCTGGATCTCCAGCCAGGACGCACGGCATCGTGGACCTATCGCCGCGCCATGGCAGCCCTGAAGAACGGCGTCTACCTCACCAACGGCCCGTCTGTAGCCTACGACTTGCACCAGGCGAAGACCGTGCTGAGCTTCGGCGTGCCGGTGCTGGATGGTTGGGGCACGCCCGGCAATGTGATCGCCGCGCGCGAGAACTTCCGCCTCATCCAGGCCGAGCCTGTCGAATCCCGGACCGCGACCCTGGCCGATGTCTGGCTGCCCGTCCAACCCGGCGACGAAGACGCTACCGCCCTGGCCATGGCAGGCGAATTGGGCGCCGATGGCTCCGCGCTGGTGCTGGACCATCGAGGCCCAGCGGCCGCGATGGCGTTGAACCAGCGTCTGGGCGCGCTCGGCCGCACCGTAGTGGCGCGGCCCGAAGCGCCGGTGCCGGTAGAGTGGCGAAGCGCCGCTCCAGCCACCGCCCTGGCCCAAGTGGAAGACCGCTCCATCCGCGTTCTGCTGATCGATGAATCGGCAGTGGACGGTTACGTGCCCTGGTACCAGATCGAAAGGAAGCTGGTGCTCGACAACCCGGTGGTGGTGACGTTCACCGCCTCGCACGGAGGCTACGCTCGCCATGCGCAGTACGCGCTGCCTACCGCGGTCTATCCCGAAATCTCCGAAGACATCCCCACCGCCATCGATTCGGTGGCCGCCACTTTCCGCCTTTCGACTGCATTGATCGCGCCGCCCGCCGGGATCGTGAACCCCGCGGAGTGGATCGCTACCCTGGCCGGTCTGGCGGAAGGGGACACCATCCGCGAGCGCGCCGATGGGATCCATGACTCCGGCCGGGGCGCCATTTACACTCCTGCCGATGGCAAGACCGTCGCGGTGAAGGACCTCACGGCTGAAGCATTCTGGAAATCGCTCGGTGAGGCCGGATGCTGGATCGACGAGCCCCGGCATGCTCGGGCGCCGGAAACCACGACCGCCGTGTCGGAACCACACGCCCACGATTCCGACGTCGACCTGCCGCTGGTTGCCTGGCTCGCCGGCCCGTCGAGTCCGCCGCTGCTTTCGCCTCTGATGACCAAGCTCTACCAGGAATCGAACCTGCGCCTGGCGCCGAACCGCGTCGCGCTCCATCCCTCCGATGCGCGCGCTGCCCGGCTCGCGGACGGCGTCCATGCCTTCTTTCAGACCCGCCTCGGCAGATGCGGGGTCGACGTGACCATCGACCCCGGTCTGCCCGCCGGAGTGGTCCAGTTGGGCACCGCGCCGGGAATTCTCGACGTGTACCGCCCCGGCATAAGGGCAAAGGTGGTGCCGGCATGACCCACGCAAACCAACCAACCAAAGCCGCACGTTACGGTATGACCATCGACGTCGATCGCTGCAACGGGTGCGGCGCGTGTATGGTCGCCTGTGCCGTGGAGAACAATATCCCGCCGGTTCCCGAAGCCAACGACCGCAAGGGTCTCACCTGGATCCGCGTCTTCCGCGTGGACAACGGCGAGCAGGGATCCGCCCGGCGGTCCGCCTACGTGCCGATGATGTGCCAGCATTGCGGCGCCGACGCGCCCTGCGTCAGCGTATGTCCGCAGCATGCGGTGGATGTAGACCCCGCCACGGGAATCGTCGGCGAAATGCCGCAGCGCTGCCTCGGCTGCCGGTATTGCATGGCGGCCTGTCCTTACCACGCGCGCTACTTCAACTGGTGGGACCCGGCATGGCCCCCGGGGATGGAGAAGACGTTGAATCCCGGCGTGACCCCGCGGATGCGCGGGGTGGTGGAGAAATGCAACTTCTGCCATGGGCGATGGCATGCGGCCAAACAATTAGCCGCCGCCAACGGCCAGCCCGATGGCCCGGTGAGTTATACGCCCGCCTGCGTCGAGGCGTGCCCGACGGGCGTCATCCGGTTCGGCGATCTGAATGACGCCGAAAACCCGGTCGCCAGGAGCGTCAGGGAAAACGGGAGCTTTCGACTGCTGGAGACACTCGGCACCGAGCCCAAAGTCTACTACCGGTCGCGCAAAGACTGGGTGCGCCAGATCGCCGCCGCCCCAAAACCGGGCCAGCGAAAGGAGAACGGCAATGGCTGACAACGCAGACCGAAGCTTCATCGCGCGCGGCGTCAAGCGCTGCTCCACGAACCAGTTCCTGCTCTGGATTGCGCCCTGGGCGGCGCTGCTTTGCTTCGGCCTCTATGCGGCGGGGCTGTGCCTCATCAAGGGTCTGAACCAGACCAACATGGACAACCGGTTCGCCTTCGGCCTCTGGATCTTCCTCGATCTCACGGTGATCGCGTTGGGCGCCGGCGCCTTCTTTACCGGGTTCCTGCTCTACATCCTGAAGTTTAAGGAACTGAACGCGGTCATCAACAGCGCGGTCGTGATCGGCCTGGTCTGCTACAGCGGCGCGGTGGCGGTCCTGGCGGTTGATGTGGGCCAGTCGCTGCGGGCCTGGTTCACGTTCTGGTATCCCAACATGCACTCCATGTTGACCGAGGTCACCTTCTGCATCAGTTGCTACCTGACGGTGCTTGCGATCGAGTACGTGCCGATTCTTCTCCGCAACCGCAAACTGCGCGAGGTGCCCGGGTTCCTGGTCTTCGAGTTTGAGCTGCACAAGCTGATCTACATGCTGGCGGGCGTGGGCGCCTTCCTTTCCTTCTTCCACCAGGGTTCGCTGGGCGGACTCTATGGCGTGCTGCGCGGCCGGCCCTTCGCCTTCCGTGAAGGCTTCCTGGTGTGGCCGTCCACGTTCTTCCTCTTCATCATTTCGGCTGCGGCCGTGGGACCGAGCTTCATTCTGCTCACTACCTGGCTGGTGGAGAAGATTTCGCGCAAGCGGCTCGTGCGGCCCCAGGTCTTTCAACTGTTGGCGCGGATCTCGGGGCTGCTGCTCTCGGTTTACGTACTGGCCAAGACCGTCGACACCTTGATCTGGCTCAACCACACGTCGCCCGCGCGCGGCTTCGTGGCATCGCAGTACTACGATTGGAAGCCCTTCGGCACCTGGATTCTGTTCGCGGAAATTGCGCTGTTCGGGGCGGCGCCGGCTTGGATTCTGTTGATGCCGCGCCTGCGGAAACACACCGGATGGCTGGTTTCAGCGGCCGGCCTGGCCTGTTGCGGCGTGGCGCTCAACCGGTTCGTGCTCACCGTCCAAACGCTGGCGCTGCCCACGCTGTCCTTCGACCCGTTCCTCTCGTACCTGCCGAGTTGGCAGGAGACCGGGACCTTCCTGGCCGTGGTCGCGTTCGGCGTGCTGGTCTATTCCTTCTCGTTCCGCTACTTGCGGCTGTTTCCCGAGGAGCGCGAACTCCAACTGGGGCAGGCGGTGGAGGCCAGCGAACCGGCGGGGGTCCTGGTCGAAAGGTAATTCACTATGTTTCCCTGGAACTACGGTTTTCATTGGAGCATCACTTCTTACATCTTCCTGGGCGCCCTCTACACCGTTCTCGCCGTGGTCGCCGCCACCGTGGCCACCGCCGTTTGGCGTTCCCGGCGCTCGCTACACCCCGCACAGGCCGAGCGCATCCGCTGGCTTTCGGATTTCCATGACCTGCCCGCGCGCGACCGCTTCTGCCGCCACGTGCTCACCGGCGAGTTCCAGAGCCGGGAGTGCCCACATGCTTTCGATTGCCGGGAATGCCAGACGCACCCAAAGCTGATGGTGCACCATCCGCCGGTTCCGCCGGATGAGCCCGAAGACGACATCTTCGGCATGTCCTTCCCGCTCGATCGCTTCTACCACCGCGGCCACACCTGGGCGCGGCCGGAATCGGATGGCACCGTCACCATCGGGCTGGACGAACTGGGCCAACGCCTCCTGGGCACGCCCGACGCCACCCAACTCCCGGAGCGTGGCGCCAGCCTCGCAGTCAACGGTACGGCCTTCCGCGTCCGGCGGCGCAACGCCGACGTGCGCATTCTTTCCCCGGTGGATGGCGAAGTGGTCGAGGCCGGCGGCCCGGGCCAGGGTTGGTATCTGAAGGTGAAGCCGGCGGGGTCGGGATTCGACCTGCGCCACCTGCTCACGGGCGCCGAAATCCGGCCGTGGCTCATGCGCGAACTGGAGCGGCTGCAGTTGACCCTGTCGATGGAAGGCGCGGCCCCAACGCTGGCCGATGGAGGCGTTCCCGTCGCCGACATTGCGGCGAGCTACCCGGAGACTGATTGGGACGCGGTGTGCGGCGAGATGTTCCTGGAGCCTTGACGCGCCCGGATCCGCCCGCCACACTCCACGGTGTCGAGGCACTGGCAGTCGAGCGACCGGGTCAGCATGGCCTTCATCATTTTGGCGCGCTCAATCAGGTGGTCGACTTCTTCGATCTTCCTTTGCGCGAGCTTGCGCATGCGGGCCGATAAGGGCCGGGCGGCATCGCCGGCGCCCGCCAGGACCTTGATCTCCGCCAGCGTGAAACCGGCCTCTTGCGCAAACTGGATGAACGCGATGCGGTTGATCGCATCGGTGTTGTAGACCCGCCGGCCGCCGGCCCGCGGCGGTTTGGGCAAAAGGCCCGCCTCTTCGTAATAGCGGATAGCCGAAGTCCGCAAACCGCATTGCCGTGCGACGTCTCCAATGTTCACAAATAATCCCTTGACTTCAAGTTTACTTGAAGTGGCACGATCGGGAACAGGAGATGTCCAATGTTCCTCAATAACGCTTTGACCGTAGCACTCATGGCCGCGGCGGCTTATGCTGCGAGCCCCATCGTCTGTAACCTGAAAGCCCTGACCCCAGCCGAAAGGGCGCACCACACGGCGCTCAGCGAGAAGCTCCGCGCTGCCGCCGTATCGCGGCAGGAAATGCCGGATGGCCTGGCCTTCCATCTCAATCCGTCCGGGATGACGCTGGTGGAATTGGCCGATTGGGTGGACGCCGAGCGCCGCTGCTGCCCGTTCCTGGACTTCCGCATCACACTCGAACGGGAGGGCGGCGGCCTGCAACTTGCGCTCACCGGCCGCCCGGGGGTCAGGGAGTTTCTGCTGTCGGACTTTGCGAAAGTCGCGCCCACCAGGTAGAGAGCACTCCGGGTCCAGCGGTGCGATGCCGGTTTGCTGTCCGTACTACACAGTTTCACGCGAGCGCCGCTCCTTCGCCTGCCCATCGCGGGCAGGCATAAATCCGGGAGAGCGGCCCAAGGTCAAATCGGGAGACTGGATTCAGCGAATCACGGAGCCGTGGTAGCGCGCCTCGGTTCTTACCAGGCTGCGCGGCGATCGCGCCGCGCATCGGGCCAACGCGCGGAGGCTCGGAACCGGCCAGTGCGAGCAGCCGCGCCTGGCGTCCCCGGCCCTCTCAATCCGCCGCCAGACTGGCGCAGGGACGGGGCCCGGGCCGTTACGCTACCGCGGGATCTCGTACTTCTTGATCTTTTCGTACAGCGTGGAGCGGTCGATGCCCAGGATGGAGGCCGATTCCTTGATATTGCCCCCGGCGCGTTGGATCGTGGCGGTGATCAAAAGCTTCTCCGCCTCCTGCAGCGACATGCCGGGCGGAACGGACCAGCCTTTGCCGTTTGAGATCTCTTGCGCCAGGAAGGAGAAATCCTCTTCCGTGAGACTCTGTCCGCGGCAGGTCACCATGGCCCGTTCGATGGCGTTTTCCAGTTCACGCACGTTGCCGGGCCAGTGGTAGTCCATCAGGATCCGGAGCGCCCTTTCGGAAATCGCCGCTACGTCTTTGCCCAGTTCGTGCGCCAGCCGCTCCAGAAAATGGCCGGCCAGCAGAGGGATGTCTTCGCGCCGCTCGCGCAGCGGCGGGATGCGAATCTGAATCACGTTCAGCCGGTAGTACAGGTCCTCGCGGAACTTTCCCGCTGCCACTGCCTGCTGCAGATTCACGTGGGTCGCCGCCACCACCCGAACGTCCACTCGGACCTCGTCGCAGCCGCCGACCCGGCAGAAACTGCGGTCCTGCAGGACCCGCAACAGGTCGACCTGCAATTTGGGCGAGATGTCGCCGATCTCATCCAGGAAGATGGTCCCGCCGTCGGCCGTCTCGAACTTGCCGCGTTTCTGCTGGGCGGCCCCGGTGAAGGCGCCTTTCTCGTAGCCGAACAATTCCGACTCCAGCAGCGTTTCCGCCAGCGCCGCGCAGGAGACCGCGACAAAGGGCTTCGCCGCGCGGTCGCCGGCGTTGTGCAGGGCGCGCGCGATCAGTTCCTTGCCCGTCCCGCTTTCGCCCTGGATCAGAACGGTACTGCGCAGGCTGGCCACCTCGGTGACCAACTGGAGGACCTCCTGCATCTTGGGGTTCTTGCTGATCACGTCGTGCTTCGAGTACTGGCGGGTCAGCTTCTTGCGCAGGATGGTGTTCTCGCGCTGCAGGTTCTTGACCTTGATAATCCGGTTCACCAGGAGGGAGATCTCCTCGGGATTGCAGGGTTTGACGATGTATTCCTGGGCGCCCTCCTTCATGGCGGTGATGGCCGTGTCCACGGTAGCGTAGGCCGTGATGATGATGATCGAGGCCTCCGGGTGCAGCCGTCGTATCTGCATCATGGTCTCGATGCCGTCCATGCCGCCGGGCATTTTCAAATCGACGAAATAAATGGCGTAGTCTTTTTCCCTGGCCTTCTCGAGCGCCTCCCGCCCGGATGCGGCGGTGTCCACCCCGTATCCGTCTTCGCGCAGCCAGGCGGCCAGCGATTCGCACATGACTTCTTCGTCATCCACTACCAGAATTTGCCAGTGGCTTTTCATGTCAGGACTCCCTGGCGCCGCGGCGCAGGCGGGCCGAACATGGCCCGCAGAACGCGGCGTCCTTCCCATCGATCTGCTTCACGCTGGTGGCCAGCGACATGGCGCAACGCCGTTCGGCGCAGTGCACCAGCCCGAACAGGTGGCCGGTCTCGTGCAGCGCCTCCTTTTGAGCGCGCTCCAGAAGAATCGCCTCGTGCGGACTCAGGGCGTAGAATTCCTGCCGCAGCCGGGCAAGCGAAACTACGCCTACCCGCCCGCCCAACTGTGCCTGCCCGAAGACGAAGGTCAGGACCGGGATGAACAGGTCGCGCTCGATGACCGCCAGCAGTTTCAGAGCATCGGCCGGGCAAAACCGATTCAACATCTCGAGAACCTGGATGGACCCGTACTGGCCTCGCCCGGCATCGAACGCGAACTCGATGGCGGGCAACTCCACCTCCCGCACCGCCACGCCAAAGCCGTCCGCCACCGAGTGGCGGATCGCCGCGAGGGCTTGCCGATCGGTCTCCGGTGTAGCGCCCACGTAAAAGTACCTCATGCCAGGCGAGCCAGCCTGACAGGCTCCGGTTCGTTCCGCGCGGCCGTTGGCTCGATGGGCAGCGACACCGTAAACGTGGCGCCGGCCCCGGCCGTGCTTTTGACTTCGATATCGCCGCCGTGGGCCTCGATGATTCCATAAGACACGGCTAATCCCAGCCCGACGCCCTTGCCTTCCGACTTCGTCGTGAAGAACGGGTCGAAAATCTTGGACAGGTTTTCCGGAGCGATGCCCTCACCGTTATCGGATACATGCAGCAAAACCATCCCATCGGCCGTTTCCGTGGAAACCTGGATCCGCCGCTCCGGCCGGCTGTGGGTGGCCTCGGCGGCGTTCAGAATCAGATTCAACACCACCTGTTGCAGTTGCGACGGATCGCAGGGCACCGCGGGAAGGTCCTCCCGCAGGTTCGATTGCACGCTCACGTTGCTCAGCTTCAGCTTGTGCTCGACCAGCGAGAGCGTCATCTTGACTACCCGGTTCAAGTCGCCCGGCGAGCGCTGCGGTTTGGAGCGCCGGGAGAAGGCCAGCAGGTCGGAAACGATACGGCCCACGCGTGCAGTCTCATTGGTGACCTGCGAAAGGTACTTGCGGAACTCCTCAATGCGATTCGGCGGGATGCCGTCGTCCTTCAACATGCGCTGCATGAGCATGGAGAGATTCAGCACTCCGGAGACGGGATTGTTGATTTCATGCGCCACGCTGGCCGAGAGTTGCCCGAGCGAAGCCAGCCGGTCGCTTTGCATCAGCTTCTTCTGTGCCGCCTTGAGTTGCTGGGTGCGTTCTTCGACCTTGGTTTCCAGGTTCTGGGTGAACTGGTTGATCTCGCCGAGCGCCGTGCGCAGCCGGTCGCGCATCACATCGAACGACCGCGCCAGTTCGTCCAGTTCCTCGCTGCTGTCCCCAATATCGAGCGGCTTGTCTAACTCCATCTGGCTCACCGCCTTGGTGCCTTCGATCAGTTTGCCTATCGGCCGGCCCAGGAAACGGCGCGTGAAGAAGATAATGAAAAGGCTGATGAGGGTGATCTCGACCGCCGTTACGAGTAACACCCTCAGCTTCATGTTGGCGACTTCGTGGTCCACGCTTTCCAGGTTCAGGCGCAGATCCAGTACTCCAAGCACTTTCATGGAAGCGGGGTGCGCATGGCAGGCTGCCTGGCTGCAGGAGGGCTCGTTGTAGATGGGCGTGGTCATCCCCAATCGCCGCCGTCCGTCGCTGCCGCGCAGCACGCGCACATGGAACGCCAGGTCGGGACTATCCGAAGAGGACTGCCGGTCTTCGGGAGTCGTGGAGAACATGACCTGGCCCGCGCGGTTGAACATGCGGATGCGGTCGATGCCCTGCTTGAGCGCAATGGTCTGCATCACCTGGTAGGCCGCTTCCCGATGGTCGTCGAGCATGGCGTGCCAGGTGGCGCTGGTAATGCCCTTGGAGAGCTGGTCCGCCCCCAGGATCATGGTGTTCAGGAGCTGCTGCTCCTCGGTCTTCACGTTCACCAAACCGGAGACCGCCGCCACGATAATGACTATCACCGTGATGGAGAGCATCAACTTCCGCGCGAGACGCCGCGGCATATAAGCTATTCAGATCTGAAATTGATTGTAGCTCCCTTGCAGCCCCCGGGGGGTCCCCCTTGGGGTTCCCCTGGGGGCCGGTCATGGTACTGGTCCGCTCGTACTTTCCCAATCGGCCGCGAACTTACCCCCGGTTGCGTCCCGTGTCTGCAGGCTTCATAATGATCCCCATCACCTTTTTTGTCGGTCGCCAGACCGCAGGGGTGGGGTGTTACCTGGCGGCCGGGAGGATTCATGTCTCGCATGGTACGGTGCTCGCTGATTCAGGCTTCCAACGTGGCGCCTCCGGACGCTTCACTTGAAGCTACCAAGAAGGCCATGATCGACAAGCACCTTGCCTACATCGAACAGGCCGCCCAGGCGGGGGCCCAGATCTGCTGCCTGCAGGAAATCTTCTACGGGCCGTACTTCTGCGCCGAGCAGACCACCCGCTGGTACGACTTCACGGAACCCATTCCCGGCGGGCCGTCCGTGCGCCTGATGCAGGATGTCGCCCGCAAGCACCACATGGCCCTCATCGTGCCCATCTACGAGGTGGAGCAGGAAGGCCTCTATTACAACACGGCGGCGGTCATTAATAGCGAGGGTGTCTACCTCGGCAAGTACCGCAAGACCCACATCCCGCACGTGGCTCCCGGATTCTGGGAAAAGTTCTATTTCCGGCCTGGGAACCTGGGATACCCGGTATTCGATCTCGGTTTCGCCAGGATCGGCGTCTACATCTGCTACGACCGCCATTTTCCGGAAGGCGCGCGCGCGTTGGGGCTGAACGGCGCCGAGATCGTGTTCAACCCGTCGGCCACGGTGGCGGGGTTGAGCGAACACCTGTGGAAGCTGGAACAGCCGGCCCACGCCGTGGCCAACGGTTATTTTGTCGGGGCCATCAACCGCGTCGGCGTGGAAGCGCCGTGGAACATCGGGGAGTTCTACGGGTCGAGCTACTTCTGCGATCCGCGCGGGCGCATCGTCGCGCAAGCGGCCCGCGATAAGGACGAGGTGCTGACGGCTGACCTGGATCTGGACCAGATTGCCGAGGTGCGCAAGACCTGGCAGTTTTTCCGCGACCGCCGCCCCGACATGTACGAATCCCTGGTAAAGGCGTAACTCCCATGACCAAAGACGAAATCATTCTTGCCAACAAGGAATTCCTGTTTCCGTCCGTTTTTCATTACTACAAGACGCCGCTGGTAATCTCGCACGCTAAAGATCAATACGTCTGGGATGCCGACGGCAACCAATATCTGGACTTCTTTGGCGGCATCGTGACGGTGAGCGTGGGCCACTGCAACGAGCAGGTCAACGCCAAACTCCACCAGCAGCTGGATACGCTGCAGCATGTCTCCACGGTTTTTGCCAACGAACCGCAGGCGGCTCTGGCGAAGAAGATCGCCTCGATCACGCCGGGCGGCAAGCTGACGAAGTCGTTCTTCACCAATAGCGGCACGGAGGCCAACGAGACCGCCATCCTGGCGGCGCGCTGCTATACCGGCAATACCGAGATCGTGGCGTTGCGGCACTCCTACCACGGCCGCTCGGCCGCGGCCATGACGCTCACCGGCCAGGGCGCGTGGCGGCTGGGACCGGCGCAAGCCGGCGTCGTGCATGCGCTCAACGCCTACTGCTATCGCTGCCCCCTGGGACTCAAGTACCCCGATTGCGAGGTGCGCTGCGCCGCCGACATGGAGGATCTGATCCGCACCACCACCGGCGGCCGGGTCGCGGGCTTTATCGCCGAGCCGATTCAGGGCGTCGGAGGGTTCGTGACGCCGCCCAAGGAATACTTCCGGATCGTCGAGAAGATCGTGCGCAACCACGGCGGCATCTTCATCAGCGACGAAGTGCAGACCGGCTGGGGCCGCACCGGCGGGAAGTGGTTCGGCATCGAACAATGGGGCGTGACGCCGGACATCCTCACCAGCGCGAAAGGCCTGGCCAACGGAAGCCCGATCGGGCTCACCGTGGCCAGGCCGGAGGTGGCGGACTCGGTGAAGGGCCTGACCATTTCGACCTTTGGCGGCAACCCGGTGACAGCCACTGCGGCCAAGGCCGTGATCGATTTCATCGAGGAACAGAACCTGGCGGTGAACTGCGCCGAGACGGGCGCGTACCTGCGCGGCAAGCTGGAGGAGTTGAAGGACAAGCACGAGTTGATCGGCGACGTGCGCGGCATGGGGCTGTTGCAGGCCCTCGAACTGGTGGAGGATCGCGAGACGAAGACGCCCGCGACGGCACAGACCGCGATGGTGATGGAAGCGGCGCGCGAAAACCGCATTCTGTTGGGCAAGGGCGGGATGTTTGGCAACGTGATTCGCATGTCGCCGCCGATGAACGTGGGCCGCGGCGACGTGGATCGGTTCGTCGAGCAGCTCGATAAAAGCCTGGCCGCCTGTAGCGCCGCGGTGGTTCGATGAATCTGCCGGTCCCACGCAATCTGGAAAAGTTCCCGGACCTCCACCCGGCGCTCGATTCGCAATCCGCGCTGGCCGAAGCGAATCGGTGCCTGTACTGCTTCGACGCGCCGTGTACGGCGGCGTGTCCGACGCATATCGACGTGCCGCGCTTCATCAAGAAGATCGCCACAGGCAACCTGCGGGGCTCGGCGCTGACCATTCTGGATGCCAATATTCTGGGCCTGAGTTGTGCGCGGGTATGCCCGGTAGCCGTGCTCTGCGAAGGCTCCTGCGTCATGCTGCGCTACAACCAGAAGCCGATTGAAATCGGCCGCTTGCAACGGTACGCCATGGAGAACTCGGGGACAGGCCCGGCGTTTTCGGGTTTTTCGCAACCCGCCAGGACAGCCGGGTTTTCCGTGGCCTGCATCGGTGGCGGACCGGCTTCCATAAGCTGCGCGGCCGAACTGCGCCGTCATGGCGTGACGGTCACCGTATTCGATAACCGCCCCCTCCCCGGCGGACTCAACACCTACGGCGTGGCCGAGTACAAACTGCGCCCCAGCGACAGCCTGCGCGAAGTCGAGATGGTGCGCGGCATGGGAGTCGAGTTCCGCCAAGCGGAAGTCGGCGGCGCCGTATCGCTTGACGCTTTGGGAAGGGATTTTGATTTCATCTTCGTCGGAGTCGGTCTGGGCGCCATGGAGCGGCTGGGCATTCCTGGCGACCAGCTGCCCGGCATCATCGACGCACTGCGCTTCATCGAGCGATATAAGACCCTGGCCGATTTCCCGGTCGGCCGCTCGGTCATCGTGATTGGCGCAGGCAATACGGCCATCGACGCCGCCAACGCCGCCGTGCGGCTGGGCGCCCGCGACGTCCACCTGTTCTATCGCCGCACCGAGAAGGAGATGCCGGCCTTTCCCTTCGAGTACGATCACTCCAAGGTGGAGGGCGTGCGCTTCCACTGGCTGGCGCAACCGGTGGCTGTAGTCGAAGGGAACGGACGCGCTGCGGCCGTGAGGTTCGTCGAGACCCGGCTCGGCGAACCCGATGCCGGAGGGCGACGCAGTGCGGAGACGATACCCGGCTCCGAATTCGAAGTGGCCTGCGACATGGTGGTGCCTGCGTTGGGCCAAACGCGGCTCACTGGATTGCTGGGTCAGGAGCGCGGCATTGCATTGAACGACGGTTCCATTGTGGTGGACCGGCCAACGGGCCGGACCGGCAATCCCAAATATTACGCCGGCGGCGATTGCGTCAACGGCGGGCGCGAAGTGGTGGACGCCGTGGCCGATGGCAAGCGGGCGGCGCTGGCAATGGTGGAGGCCAAGCGTGGCTGACCTGACCACGAATTTCGCCGGCATTCACTGCCCCAACCCGTTCTGGCTGGCCTCCGGTCCGCCCACCAATTGCGGCGAGCAGATCATGCGCGCCTTCGACGCCGGCTGGGGCGGCGCCGTGTGGAAGACCATCGGGGAGCCCATCGTCAACGTGTCGTCGCGCTATTCGTCGGTGGACTGGAACGGCCAGCGCATGATGGGGCTCAACAATATCGAGCTCATTTCCGACCGCCCCATCGAAACCAACCTGCGGGAGATCGCCGAAGTCAAGAAGCGCTACCCGGGCAACGCCGTGATCGCCTCCCTGATGGTAGAGTCCAAACGCGAGGTCTGGCACGACATCGTGAAGCGCTCCGAAGACGCCGGCGCCGATGGCCTGGAATTGAATTTCGGCTGCCCGCACGGCATGAGCGAGCGCGGCATGGGGTCGGCGGTCGGGCAGGTTCCGGAATACTCCTGCATGATTACGGAGTGGGTGAAGGAAGTGGCGCGGACGCCGGTGCTGGTGAAGCTGACGCCGAACATCACCGACATCCGCATGGTGGCGCGGGCGGCCCGGCGCGGCCGCGCCGATGGGCTCTCCGCGATCAACACCCTCAACTCCATCACCGGCATCGACCTCGATACCTTTACACCCCGGCCCGACGTCGGCGGACTTTCGACCCACGGCGGATATTGCGGGCCTGCAGTCAAGCCGATCGCGCTGCACATGGTGCAACAGATTGCCTCGGACTCCGAAGTGGGGCTGCCGATTTCTGGGATCGGCGGTATTGCGGGCTGGCGGGAGGCGGCCGAGTTCTTCCTGATGGGCTGCGGCACGGTGCAGGTCTGCACCGCGGCCATGCACTACGGCTATCGCATTGTGGAGGACATGATCGACGGCCTGTCCAACTGGATGGACGAGAAGGGCTTCGCCAGGATCGACGATTTCCGTGGCCTTTCTCTGCCGAAGATCACCGCCTGGGGCGGCCTTGACCTGAACTATAAGATCGTCGCGCGCATCAATCCCGATAAGTGCATCGGCTGCGATCTCTGCTACATCGCCTGCTGGGACGGCGCCCACCAGTGCATCCACCTCGAACCCCGTACCCAGCCGCAAATCACAGTGACGCCCATCGCCAAACTTGGACCGCTGCAGCCCGTGAACACCGGCCTGCGCATCCCGCGGATTGACGAAGCCGAGTGTGTCGGCTGCAACCTCTGCTGGCTGGTCTGCCCGGTCGAAAACTGCATCACCATGGAAAGAGTATGCCCAGCACCCTGATCCGCAAAGGCGCCGTGGTCACCGCTCGTGAAACCACCCGGGCCGACATCCTGATCGAAGGCGAGCGAATCAAGGAAGTCCGCCCCGGCATTCCCGAATCCTCCGCTGACAAAGTGCTCGACGCCACCGGCATGTACGTGATCCCCGGCGGCATCGACGCCCATACCCATCTCGACATGCCGTTCGGCGGCACCACGTCGGCCGACGATTTCGAAACCGGCACGCGCGCGGCGGCGTTCGGCGGCACCACCAGCATCGTAGATTTCGCCATTCAGGCGCGCGGCACCCGCATGCGCGACGCGCTCGACACCTGGTGGAAGAAGGCCGAGCGGCGCGCCTGCATCGATTTCGGCCTGCACATGATCGTCACCGACTTGGGCGCCTCCGGCCTCGAGGACATGGACGAGATGGTGGACGAAGGCGTGGCCAGCTTCAAGCTGTTCATGGCCTATCCCAACGTCCTGATGGTGGATGACGCGACGATTTTCAAGGCGCTCTCGCGCACCGCCAAGAACGGCGCGCTGATCTGCATGCACGCGGAAAACGGCAGCGTGATCGACGTAATCATCGCGCGGGCATTGGCTGAAGGGAAGACCGCGCCGATCTACCATGCGCTGACGCGGCCGCCGCGCGCCGAGGCTGAAGCCGTGCATCGCGCCATTGCCATGGCGGAGATTGCGGGCGCGCCCGTGTACATCGTGCACCTGTCGAGCGAAGACGCCCTCAACCAGGTGCGGGAGGCCCGCGACCGCGGCGTTCCAGCGTTTGCCGAGACCTGCCCGCAGTACCTGCTGCTTTCCATCGAAGAGCTGGAGCGGCCGGATTTCGAAGGCGCGAAGTACGTCTTCACGCCGCCGCTGCGTCCCAAACATCACCTCCCGAAACTGTGGGACGGGTTGAAGCACGACCACCTGCAAGTGGTCTCCACCGACCATTGCCCGTTCTGCTTCAAAGACCAGAAGATGCTGGGCAAGGGCGATTTCACCAAGATCCCAAACGGCGGGCCGGGCATCGAGAACCGCCTCCAGTTGATGTATCATCACGGCGTGAACACCGGCAAGCTTTCGCTGAACCGCTTCGTAGAGCTGACCGCCACCACGCCGGCCCGCATTTTCGGCATGTATCCGAAGAAGGGCGAGATCGCTCCGGGCAGCGACGCCGACCTGGTGATCTGGGACCCGGGCGCGCTCTACACCATCAGCGCCAAGACCCATCACATGCGCGTGGATTACTCGATGTTCGAAGGCTTCCAGGTTCGCGGTAACGCGCGGACGGTGCTCTCGCGCGGCGAGGTGATCGTGGATGGCGGCGAATTCCTGGGCAAGCCCGGCCGTGGCAATTATTTGAAGCGGACCGCGCGCGGAGGGGCTTGGAAGTAACGTGTGCTTTCGGTAAGCCTGCATGACACAGCCCGGCCGTAGTTGGTAACGTCGGTCCTAATCCCGCAAGGGAAGGGAGGACCGACGATGGCCGTCAAG